>Ga0209717_1000327_pt1 | contig 59949 bp, 47 predicted proteins | sample AD_UKC048_MetaG_FD_184418 | JGI IMG/M metagenome (GOLD analysis project Ga0209717, IMG submission 184418) | Active sludge microbial communities of municipal wastewater-treating anaerobic digesters from USA - AD_UKC048_MetaG (SPAdes) (version 2) | ecosystem: Engineered > Bioreactor > Anaerobic >...
CTTGTTTTCAAGAATGATAAATAAAGGATTAAAAAAAACAGGAATATCCATACAGGAAAGCACCTATATAAACCAGGAAATAATGATAAAACACCGAGAAGGTGCTATTTGGGGTGCAATGATTGGCCCTATGGGAGGGTGCTACGCAATTCGTAAAGAACTTTACACTTCACCTCCAGCCAATTTTCTTGTTGATGACTTCTACATAGGAATGAAAGTGCTGGAAAAAGGGAAAAAGTGCATAAACAACCTAAATGCACTGGTAGTAGAGGATGTTTCAAACAGCATTTACCAAGAATTTAAACGAAAGGTTCGAATTGCAACAGGAAACTTTCAAAACATAAAAGAATTTCGACATCTTCTTTGGCCCCCATACAACCCTATAGCCTTCGCATTTTTATCGCACAAAGCAATCCGATGGTTTGGACCAATCCTGATTCTCTGCATCTTCACAACAAGCCTTATTTTATCTTTCGGCACTATTTTTTTTATCCCTTTAGCAATAACTATACTTTCAATAATTCTATTACCATTAATCGATATTTTTTTGAAGATTTTTAACGTACATGTTTTACCTTTGCGCTTTGCAACCCACTTTTTAATTACGAATTTTGCCCTGCTAGTTGGGCTTATTAAATATCTAAAAGGAGTACAAAACAATGTTTGGCAACCAACCCCACGAAATCAGTAAGTTAAACACCATTGACGAGGCTATTTCCGACCTCAAAGCTGGCAAAATCATCATTGTTGTTGATGATGAGGATAGAGAAAACGAGGGCGATTTCATAACTGCCGCAGAGTTAATTACTCCAGAAGTAATTAACTTCATGGCAATTCATGGTCGTGGATTGATTTGCGCATCGTTACCCGAAAAGCGTTGCGATGAACTTGAACTAGAATTAATGGTTGGCCGTAATACGGCATTGCATCATACGGCCTTTACTGTTTCAGTCGACTTACTGGGGCATGGTTGCACTACAGGAATTTCCGCTTCCGATAGAGCAAAAACAATAAAAGCGCTAGTTGATAAAAAAACGAAACCAGAGGACTTAGCACGTCCCGGCCATATATTCCCTTTAAGAGCTAAGGATAAAGGCGTTTTACGTCGCCCAGGGCATACCGAAGCTGGCGTTGACCTTACTAGGCTAGCAGGCCTTACTCCTGGTGCAGTTTTGGTTGAAATTATGAACGACGATGGAACCATGGCTCGTTTACCTCAACTTATGCTTATTGCCGAGAAATTCAACCTTAAAATTATCTCCATAAAAGATTTAATTGCACACCTGCTTCGCTCCGAGAGTATTATTGAGAAAGGTGTTCAAGTGTCGCTACCAACTGAGTTTGGCGATTTTAAACTAATTCCATTCCGTCAAAAATCGAACGGACTGGAACACGTTGCCCTAATTAAAGGTGAATGGGAAAAGGAGGAAAGTATACTTGTACGCGTCCACTCATCATGCGTAACTGGCGACATTTTCGGGTCGTACCGCTGCGATTGTGGCCCTCAACTCCACGAGGCTATGCGCATGATTGACAATGCAGGCAAGGGTGTTTTGGTTTACCTAAACCAGGAAGGAAGAGGCATTGGATTGTTTAATAAGATTCATGCCTACAAATTACAGGAAGAAGGCCTTGATACAGTTGAGGCAAACATTGAACTTGGGTTTCAAGACGATGAACGCGATTACGGCGTTGGTGCTAGCATCCTCCGCGAAGTTGGCGTTTGCAACATGCGACTAATCACCAACAACCCTAAAAAAATGAAAGGATTAGAGGGCTATGGTCTTCATGTTACCGAAAACATTCCCATTGTTATACCCCCAAATTCATTCAACGAGTTCTACCTTAAGACTAAGCATGAGAAGATGGGGCATATCAACCTGTTTAAGCATAAGTAGCATAGAGAATTAGTTAATGAGAAAATAGGTCAATGATAACTTATTTACTCATTTACCTATTCATCCAATCACTTAGTAACTAATAAACCTAATCAAAATGACCTCGCCTCGAATAGTTTATATGGGAACGCCAGACTTTGCCGTTGAGCCTTTAAAAGCAATTGTTGATGCTGGCTACAATGTAGTTGCTGTTGTAACTGTTCCCGATAAACCTGTAGGACGTGGGCAGAAACTACAATCGTCACCAGTAAAGCAATATGCAGAGGAAAAAGGTTTGCTAGTGCTTCAACCCGAAAAACTCCGAAACGAGGATTTTGTTAATCAACTCAAGGAGTTGAATCCTGATATTGCGGTTGTGGTTGCATTCAGGATGCTACCCGAAACTGTGTGGAGTTTGCCAAAAATAGGCACATTTAACCTACACGCATCGTTACTGCCACAGTACAGAGGCGCTGCGCCTATAAACTGGGCTGTAATTAATGGCGAGAAGAAAACAGGGCTCACCACATTCCTCCTCGACAAGGAGATTGACACAGGAAATATTATAGACCAACTGGAGGTTCTAATTGACGAAAACGAAACTGCTGGCGAACTTCACGACAAACTAATGCTCCTTGGCGGTTCAATGGTTGTGAAAACCATTCAAAAGTTAGCAGAAGGAAACTACACCCCTACCCCACAAAAGAATTTGGCTGTGGGAGAACTAAAAGCCGCACCAAAAATTTTCAAAGAAACCTGTAAGGTTGACTGGGGCAAATCCTATATTCAAGTTCACAACTTTATTCGCGGATTAAGTCCATACCCTGCAGCTTGGAGCGAGATGGTTGTATCTGTTGATGGCGCTGAAAGTTTAATACCTGTAAAAATATTCAAAACATCAACAATAAATCAATCCACAAACAATGATTGTGGGTTCATCAAAACCGATGGAAAGAAATACTTACAGGTGACCTGTCAAGATGGCTTGGTAGATATACACACCATTCAGCAAGCAGGCAAAAAAGCCATGCAGATTGATGAATTCCTCAGGGGATGGCACAATGCCAAATTCCTACGAATGGTTTAACTATCTTTTCTTCTTCCTTAAATTGATTGTTTGACCAACCTCGGGCTCCTCTCCTACCTTCATTCGATTTTTTCGGTAAAGCGATTTCAACTTCACACCATACATCTGCGAAATGCTGTACATAGTTTCGCCAGTATCCACTGTATGGACAGAATGGTTACGCTCTGCTCTCCAACGTTTTGGCTGAATGTAAATTTCCTGACCAACACGCAAGGAAGAATCTCTGGTTAAATCGTTATACTTATAAAGTTGCCAAGGCATCAGGCTTAGTTCAGTTGTAAGCGATTCAAATGTATCGCCCTCTTTAACAATAATATACTTAATTCTGTTACGGGTGTAAACCGGACGTGTCTTGTAAATGTCAATAGTAAAACCATCTACATCAACCAACTGACCAGTTCCTTTCCTTGGAGACTCAACGGCAACGGTTATACCCTTATCAAACTTATATAGTTCGTTCTCCTCTATAATCTTGATTAGCATCTCCGCATACTTTGGGTTTGTTGCGTAACCCGCTTTTTTCAAACCATAAGCCCAGCCCTTATAATCGGTTGATTCCAAATCGAAAAGAGCAGCATACCTGCGTCCACCCCTCAAAAACAAACTGTGGTCCATAAACGAACCCTCAGAATTTTTATATTTTCGGAAACACTCGTCTCTCCTATCATCATCGTGATACATTGTAGGACCTGTCCAATCCTTATGACATTTTATACCGAAATGGTTATTTGCTTTAGTTGCAAGTGTACTGTTTCCGTTATCGCTCTCAAGCATTCCCTGAGCAAGAATAATGCTGGCAGGCACACCGTACTGTTTCATCTGCCGAATAGCAATATCGGCATATTTGGAAATATACTCCTGACGGGAAATTTTTGATTGACCAAGTGTATTTAAAGCAATAGCAGTAAATAATATAAATGGGAAAAGCCTCTTCATCTCAATTTTATTTTTGATGACACAAAAGTATTAAACCTTACAATAGTTAAAAGTACTTGAAAGAAAGAAAGTTGAAAAAAGTGTTAAAGCAAAGGAATAACAATTGCTAAATAAGGGTTGTTTTTTACCACAAAGGCAACAAAGTATTTCGCTAAGTAACATTAAGTAAATATTAAATTCTCCACTTAAGCGCCTTTGTGATTTACTTAGAGCGCCTTAGCGGTTAAATCTTTCGCTTTAAATGATGACATTTTTTCAAGAAAAAACCCTGAAACAAGTTCAGGGTTATAGAAACGGTTAATCAATATTCAGAACCAAAAACTCGTCCCAGATGGCATCCTTTGGCGGCGGGGCAAGAACAACAACATCCTCTTCGGTCATAGGATGCTTAAATGCGAACATCCGTGAGTGTAAATGAATGCCGCCATCGGCATTCGACCTGTCATATCCGTACTTCAAATCGCCTTTGATTGGACAACCAATCTTGGAAAGTTGACTACGGATTTGATGATGACGCCCTGTAATCAACTCAATCTCAAGCAGAAAATAGTTTTTGGTTTTACCCACAAGTTTGTATTTCAACTTTGCCTCCTTAGAGCCATGAACCTCTCTGGGGTAAACGTAAGATTTATTCTTCTTGGAATCGCGAACCAGATAATGCACCAGCAAATCGGAATCGAGCGGCGGACGATTTTTTACAACAGCCCAGTACTTTTTCCCAATCTTCCCTTCCTGAAATAGGTTATTCATCCGGCTTAAGCCCTTGCTTGTTTTTGCAAACAGAACCACACCACTAACTGGTCTATCAATCCTATGAGTTACCTCAAGGAAAACATTGCCAGGTTTGGCATCGCGCGCCTTAATGAAGCGCTTAACCATGTTGAGTAGCGACTCATCGCCAGTTTTATCTTCCTGCACAATATCGCCACAAAGTTTCTGTACAGCAATGTAGTGATTATCCTCGTAGAGGATTCTATCTGAAGTAAAATCCATTATTCCTATTTATTGAATATTCTAAACTTAGTACTGCTCTCTCTCGTTAGGAAAATCTTTCGACTTTACATCCTTTATATACGATTGAAACGAGCCAGTCATCTCTGCAAATAAATTATGATAACGACGAAGAAAACGAGGAGAGAACTCCTGAGTAATTCCAAGCATATCATGAGTTACAAGCACCTGGCCATCAACTCCGCTACCTGCACCAATACCTATTATAGGAATTTTGAGTTCGCTTGCTACCTGAGCACCAAGTTTGGCAGGAATTTTCTCCAGAACAATGGCAAAACAGCCTGCCTCCTCCAATTTATGAGCATCCTCAACCAGTTTTTTTGCCTCGGCCTCTTCCTTTGCCCTAACAACGTAAGTACCAAATTTATGGATTGATTGGGGAGTTAACCCAAGATGTCCCATCACAGGAATACCAGCCGAAAGAATACGGGTTACTGAATCGATAATCTCCGCACCACCTTCAAGCTTTACGGCATCGGCACCACTCTCCTTCATTATTCTGATTGCAGAGTTTAATGCTAACTTAGAGTTCCCTTGATAAGTTCCAAAAGGCAAATCCACAACCACCAACGCGCGTCTTACTGCACGCATAACAGAACTGGCATGGTAAATCATCTGGTCCAGAGTAATTGGAAGGGTTGATTCATGACCCGCCATTACATTTGATGCAGAATCGCCCACTAAAAGAACATCAATACCTGCTGCATCTAAAATGCGAGCCATGGAGAAATCGTATGCTGTAAGCATGGCAATTTTCTCACCACGCAATTTCATCTCGTACAAAACATGGGTTGTCACAACCTTTACATTGCCTTCTTTTGACATACTCGTAATACTTTAAGGTTAACTCCTGCAAAGGTAAGGCAATATTCTAACATAAGCACCTAGTTTGATAAACAAGAATTCGGGCATTGGGAAACAAAAAACCAAACACCAAACTGTCATATTGACATAAATCATCATTATCTCCTGAACCACAAACATTTAAATTGTAAAATATTGCAACAGCAAAAAAACTATCTGACAAACTATCTCTCAAAAAAGAATAAAACTGACAGAAATGTACGTTTAACTTGCAATTTTTCCTGTGGCACAGTCATTGATAAATCTGAAGTGTTGAAACAAATAAAAACAAAAACCATATAGAATTAAATAAATACAACAATGGGTAAAATTATTGGAATCGATTTAGGAACAACCAACTCATGTGTTTCCGTAATGGAAGGAAACGAGCCGGTTGTAATAACCAATAGCGAAGGGAAACGCACAACACCTTCAATTGTTGGTTTTGTAGAAAACGGAGAACGCAAGGTTGGTGATCCTGCAAAACGTCAGGCTATTATCAACCCACAAAAAACTGTATCCTCCATTAAACGTTTCATGGGTGAAACTTACGACAAAGTTGCTGCAGTGGAAGTTCCACGCGTACCTTACAAAGTAACCCGTGGAGAAAACAACACTCCACGTGTTGATATCGATGGCAGACTTTACACTCCACAGGAAATATCGGCAATGGTACTTCAAAAAATGAAGAAAACCGCCGAAGATTACCTTGGACAAGAGGTTACAGAGGCTGTTATCACTGTTCCTGCGTACTTCAGCGACTCGCAACGCCAAGCAACAAAAGAGGCTGGCGAAATTGCAGGTCTAAAGGTTCGCCGTATTATCAATGAGCCTACTGCTGCTGCATTGGCTTACGGAATGGACAAAAAACATCAGGATGTTAAAGTAGCTGTATTCGACCTTGGTGGTGGTACTTTCGATATTTCAATCCTTGAACTAGGCGATGGCGTATTCGAAGTAAAATCGACCAATGGAGATACTCACCTTGGTGGCGACGACTTCGACCAAGTTATTATTGATTGGTTGGCAGAGGAGTTCCTAAAAGACGAAGGAATTGATTTGCGTAAAGACCCAATGGCTTTGCAACGTTTAAAAGAAGCTGCAGAAAAGGCTAAGATTGAACTTTCGAGCACAACATCAAGCGAGATTAACCTGCCATACATCATGCCTGTTAATGGAATTCCAAAACACTTGGTAAGAACATTAACCCGTGCACAATTCGAGAAATTATCTGACAACTTATTCCAACGCACCATTGAGCCTTGTCGCAAGGCATTATCTGACGCAGGCTTACAAGCATCGGATATCGATGAGGTAATCTTAGTAGGTGGTTCAACTCGTATTCCTCACGTTCAGCAAATTGTTGAGAAGTTCTTTGGTCGCACACCTAACAAGAGCGTAAACCCCGATGAGGTTGTTGCTGTTGGTGCTGCTATCCAAGGCGGTGTGTTAACTGGCGAGGTTAAAGACGTATTGCTACTTGACGTTACTCCACTTTCGTTAGGTATTGAAACTCTAGGTGGAGTTTTCACAAGGTTGATTGATGCTAACACAACAATTCCAACCCGTAAATCGGAGACTTTCACCACTGCTGCTGATAATCAACCTTCGGTTGAGATTCACATCCTACAGGGCGAGCGTCAACTTGCAAAGGATAACAAAACTATTGGACGCTTCCACCTTGATGGTCTACCACCAGCACCACGCGGAGTACCCCAAATTGAGGTAACTTTTGATATCGATGCTAACGGTATTCTACACGTTACCGCGAAGGACAAAGGAACTGGCAAAGAGCAAAAAATCCGCATTGAGGCATCATCGGGCCTTACCGACGAGGAAATCAAGCGTATGCGCGAAGAAGCTCTTCGCAACGAGGCTGCCGACAAGGAAGCAAGAGAGAAAATCGATAAAATCAACGCTGCTGATAGCATGATTTTCCAAACCGAAAAGCAGCTAAAAGAGTTTGGAGACAAACTACCTGCCGACAAAAAAGGCCCAATTGAGCAAGGTTTAGCAAAACTAAAAGAAGCTCACAAGAGTCAAGATATTGCCGCTATTGAAACTGCTACCAACGAGCTTAATGCTGCATGGCAAGCTGCTTCGGAGGAGATGTACAAGGCGCAAGCAGGTCAGCAACAAGAGCAACAGGCAAACCCTAATGCTGGAGCATCATCGGGCAACCCAAAGGACGACAAAGAGGTTACTGATGTTGATTTTGAAGAGGTTAAGTAACAAGTCATAACTTTATAGCAAAGAAAGCTGTCGGACATACCGGCAGCTTTTCTTTTTCTTTTGTAAATAGGCATAAACTTTGGTGATAAAAAAGAATCAGTAAATTTGTAAGGAACAACAAACTCAAGTTTAAACCATGAGAACTAATATGCTATTGCTTTCGGCAGTATCTCTTTTAATTTCATTTGCTGATTTGGCATTTGGTCAAAACGATACCATTAACCAAATTGATAAACTTAACCGCAAACAAGGATATTGGACAAAATCATACCCCAATGGCAAAAAGGCCTACGAGGGCAGATTTAAAGACGATATGCCAATTGGAGAATTTAAAAGATTCCGAGAAGATGGAACCCTGAAAGTAGCGCTTAATTACAACAGCACAAACAATTACTCCAAGGCCACCTTTTACACATCGGACGGAAAGGTTGTTGCTGAAGGATTTTACTCCGAAAAAAACAAGGATAGTCTCTGGCAATACTATAATGCAAACTCAACCTTGGTTTATGAAGAGCGCTATGTCAAAGGAGTTAAGCACGGACGTTATAAGCAGTACTATGAAAATGGCAAAACAATGGAAACCATTCCTTATATCAATGGAAAAATAGATGGAGTAATGGTACAATTTCACGCCAACGGACTTAACAAGGCAATAGTGAATTTTTCGAATGGTCAACAGGATGGCTCAATTAAACTTTTTTACGATAACGGAAAAGTAAGAATAGAGGGCAACTATCTAAATGGACTAAAAAACGGTGAATGGAAATTCTACGATGCTGATGGAAAACTAACCGATAAAATAAATTACAACAAAGGAATACCCGAGAACTACAACAAATTAGCTGAAAGAGAGAACAAAGAACTAGAATTAATGTTCCGTAATGCAGGACGAATACAAGAACCGACAACGGAAAGCCTATTGGAAAGTGTTGGTGCTAGACCTTATTAAAACCCAATTTATAGGGTCAAAACATAATAAAAACCCAAATCATTCTGGGAGTTGCCTTGCAAAAGCAGTTAAAAACAAAGATGAACAATAGTCAAAATAAATTCTCGCTCTTCGAACTCAACAAATTAATAAAGGAGGTACTATCCAAATCATTACCCGATAGTTATTGGGTTATTGCGGAGATTAGTGAGATAAACGAGCATCCGTCAGGGCATTGCTACTTGGAACTAATACAGAAGGATGAGGCAACAGATAGCATTAAAGCCAAAGCCAGAGCAAACATTTGGAGCTACACCTATAGAATGCTAAAACCCTACTTTGAAACAATGACAAACCGACCTCTATCCAGAGGTATGAGCATTCTTGTTAATGCACAAGTTGTTTTCCATGAAATGTACGGCTATAGCCTAAACATTATAGATATTGAGCCTAGTTTTACCCTCGGAGACATTGAACTGAAACGCAGAGAAACCATAAACAAACTCATTGCCGACGGGGTAATGGAGATGAATAAAGAGCAAGAGTTAGATTTGCTGCCCAAACGCATTGCAATAATTTCTTCGCCAAGCGCTGCTGGATTACAAGATTTTACGAATCAACTAAACCACAACCAATTTGGCTATCAGTTCGATTACGAGCTCTTCCCCTCCATCATGCAGGGAGATGATGCAGAAGATTCAATTACAAGCTCTCTCAACAAAATTTATGATATCAAGGAAAACTTTGATGTTGTTGTAATTGTTCGCGGGGGTGGTGCTCAAACCGACCTAGCCTGTTTCGACTCATATCAACTATCGTCCAATATTGCACAATTTCCAATACCAATCCTTACGGGCATAGGGCACGACAAGGATGTTTCTGTTGCCGATATGGTTGCTTTCAAATCATTAAAAACTCCAACAGCCGTGGCAGAATTCCTTATCTCAAGATTTAACGATGCAGAATCTATTTTAGCAGACTTTACCAATCAGATAGAAACGTTATCGGAACAAATAATCAACAAGGAAATAGACAAGTTGAATAACTATCAACTCAAACTACAGTACTTTAGTTCAACCACAATATCGCACCAGAAAACAATCATCTCAAACATATCAAAGACAATTCCCTATATATCAAAACAACTAGTCAAAAATCAATCTGACATAGTTCTGGCTAGAAAATCAAAACTATTATTAACATTGAATTCAGCATTAAGCATTCAAAAGTCTACACTAAATGCAACCCTTATTAAAATAAACAAAGTTGTACCTCAGAGGATAAATGATGAAAATAACAAGCAAAACTACCTCTTTAGGACAACTCAAAATCTAAATCCCACGAATATTTTAGAACGAGGCTACTCAATAACATATTACAATGGTAAAATCCTAAAAAGTTCTGAAACAGTAAATATTGGAGACGAAATAAAAACAATTCTCAAGAAAGGAGAGGTTATTGGAAACATAGTGAAAAAAGAACCGTAACAATTAATTGACAAGTATTACTTATAAGCATATCTTTATAATCAATTCAAATAACTTATTGCTCATAAATTGAAACGTACTATAAAATATTTACCTATTCTTTTTTCAGCGTTGTGGATTTCAGCATCGGCTCAGGTAAATTCACGAAATGCTGTCATTGATAGCCTTACTACAATTGCAAATTCCAACAAAGGGATAATAAGAGTCACAGCATACGATAAAATATCAAGACTTTACTGGCAAACCAACCCCGACTCATCAATTTACTATGCATCACTGGCTCTTTCCGAGGCAGAGAAAGACAAAAGTGACGCCTGCTATGGAGAGGCATACAATAGTTTAGGAAATGCATACTCAAGCAAAGGAGAATTCGAGCAATCCATTGAGTTTTACACAAAATCAATGGAACACAGAGAGCGCTCTAACGATATGCTAAAAGTTTCTTACTCTCTCAGCAACCTATCATTCTCTTTACAAAACTTAAAACGATACAGCGAAGCAATGGATGCTTTAAAAAGAGCGGCGTCGATTTGTAATTCTATCGGCAATGCTCAAGATGAAGCACTAATTAATCAACAAATTGCCTCGCTTTATAAAAACTTACAAGATTTAAATCGCGCTTTAGAATACGCATTAAAAGCGGTAAATATCAATCTCAGCAACAATATTACAACAGGCTTAGCCAATAATTACAATTTCATTGGACTTCTGCATAAGGATTTAAAAAACTTTGATTTAGCGGAAGAATACTTCCTTAAATCACTGAAAATATGGCAGCAAGAAAAGAATGAAGAAGGACTTTCGAATACATATAATAACCTTGGAATTGTATATGACGAGAAAAAGGATGCTCAAAAAGCTCTAGAGTACTACTCAAAATCACTTGAACTATCAAAAAAACTTGGAGATTTGAAAGGCATTGCTGTTGCCTACAACAACATCGGATTCTTAAGCATTAGAATAAATCAGATTGACGCAGGCATTGACTCATACCTGAAATCCATAAAGATTAGCCACGACTTAAACGATATTGAAAGTTACTTAAATACGTACAATAACATAGCCATTGCTTACCTGAAAAAGAACAACATAGAAAAAAGTGAGGAGTACGTAAATTTAGTACTTAAAGAATTCGACAAGGTTAATGACTTGGCAATAATCCAAGAAACTTATAAAATATTAAGCGATATAAATAGTAAAAAAGGCAATTTCAAAAAAGCATTTGAATACAAAACTATAGAACTTGCCTACAATGACACCCTTTACACACAGCAACAAACAAGCAATATTATTGAAATGCAAACGCGCTTCGAAACGGAAGCAAAAGAACGCGAAATTCAGATTCTTAAAAAAGATAACGATATTAAACAGCTGGAGTTTGAACGACAAAGATTTTTCCAACGAATACTCATAATAATATCAATTCTATTCCTAATCATTCTGGTTGGAGGGGCTATGAGTTTTAGGTATATCAGACGATCCAACAAACTATTAGAACAAAAAAACATTGAGTTTGAGAATGCTAATATCAAGCTAATTGAATCTGAAAAGAATCTGCGGGAGTTAAATGCAACCAAGGATAAACTGTTCTCCATTATTGCCCACGACTTAAAAAATCCGTTCAATGCATTAATGGGATTTAGTGACTTGCTTGATAAGAATTACAATTTTCTTTCGGAAGAGGAACGCAAGGAATACATTGGAGTGGTTAGCGATTCCACTCAGAACCTCTACAAACTGCTCGACAACCTTTTGCAATGGACCCGAACTCAAACAGGAGCAATAACCTATATTTCCGAAAATTTCAAACTATACCCTCTTATCAAGCAAGAAGTTGACATTCTATCACCCAATGCCGACAAGAAGAAAATCAACATCAACCTAAAATTGGATGAAAACCAAATTGTTTATGCCGACAAAAACTCAATTGCTACAGTTGTTCGGAATTTAGTTAGTAATGCCATTAAGTTTACCTCAAATGGTGGCTGGATTGAAATTGACGCTAAACAAAATAGTAAGTTTGTTGAAATTTCCGTTAGTGATTCCGGAATTGGCATTAAGGGCGATGATATCGATAAAATATTTATGCTCGACAGTTCTTTCACTACAAAAGGAACTGCAAATGAATCGGGCACAGGATTAGGACTACTTCTTTGCAAAGAATTTGTCGAGAAAAATAATGGAAAAATCTGGGCAGAAAGTAAAAAAGGAAAAGGAAGTACATTCTACTTCACACTGCCATTGGCATAACCTTTAGCCAAGGAAGTTCCTAAAAATTTCAACCCATAAATTGAACGAATAAACTTACCTTCCTACAAATTTTAGTAATTTAGAGCGTTTAATTTTGCTAAATGCTTAAGTTTCTAACACCTCTCTTACTCCTTTTAAATATTAGTGGTTTCGGGCAAACTGCCGAAATACACTCATTGGACAGTTTAATTGAAAAGTCTAAAGTTCTTGCTATTGAAAACCCACAGGAATCGAGGCGATTAGTTTTGGAAATTGAAAAAATATCAAAGGAAGGTAAGAATACGGATGATATTATTAAATCGCACATTGCCTTTGCAGAGTTCTATATTGCCAACAAACTATGGGTGCAAGCAGAAAACCACATTGACACAGCAACCTTATTGGCAAAAAAACAGCCAAACGTCATACAACAGGTAGATTTGTTGATTCTGCTTGGCAAAAAACAGTTTAAATCCGGGGACTACGACCAAAGCAAGCATTCGTTAACTCAAGCAACTCAACTTGCAACAAGGACAAAGAATAACGAATTGCTAATTAACATAAAACTTACAGAAGCAGAATTCTTCAAACAACGTAATAAACATATTGAGTCAATTAGAATACTAAATGAAGCATTAGACATTGCCAACAGAAGCGCGAACAAAAAACTTCTAGCAGAATGTCACCAAAGTATTGGGAGCACCTACTGGCAAACAGGGCATTACAACGAATCGTTAGAGAGCTACTACAAATCAGTCCTGATAAAGGAGTCTCTGAAGGACTCTATCGGCATGATTCATCTCCTTAAAAACATTGGATTAGCCTACCGCGAGTTAGGTCAGTACGAAAAAGGAATCACAAACCTAACCCGAGGTCTTGAAATCGCCGAAATGCTGAACGATTCCCTAGAAATTGCGGATATGCTTAACAACATTGGTAGTTTACATTATAGGTTTAACCGATTCGAGGAGGCCACCAAGTTTTACAACAAAAGTTTAACCATCCGACAAAGTTTAGTACTAATTCGCTCTCAGATTAGTAGCCACGAAAACATTGCGAGAGCCCTATCGCAAAGAGCATTATACGAAGAAGCCTTGGACAACCTTAGCATTGCTCTCTCATTACAAGAGCGCCTTGTAGACCCCTTGTCCGAAGCATCTACCCTATCGGAAATGGGGAACCTTAATTTATCCAAAGGAAATGTGGCCGAGGCCCTAAGGAGGTATTTAATGGCGCTAAAAATCCGACAGACATATGGTAAGGACGAGGATGTAGCAAAATCGTTAACAAATATTGGACTTGCTTACCGAAGGCTTGGAATGTTCAAAAGTGCCATTAAATATCTTGAGCAGGCACACGAAATTGTCAACAGAAACGAGTTGAATATAAACGACGCATCGTACATCCTGCAGAACCTAGGACACATATACTTAGACCAAAAAAACTTTAAAAAAGCACTGACAATATATAAAGAGGCACTTACATTAAAGGAAAAGGGAGGCGATGGTGCTGGTACTTCAAAAATTCTTAAAAACATTGCTCAAGTGCAATTGCAGATTAATCAGATTAGTAACGCTAGAGCAATGCTTGCTCAAGCGTTAAAAATATCGAGCAGAATTAATGACCAAAAAGACATAGCCGACATCTTCAACGAAATGGGGAACGTTGAAAAGCAAGCAGGTAACTACGATATTGCCATAAAGCATTACAGAAAAGCTGCTGAAGTTTATCAATCTTTATCGAATTTCGACAGTAAAGCGTTATGCATTAGAAAAATTGGCGAAATTCAGATTATAAAAAAACAATTCACGGAAGCAGAGGAAAACATCAACCAATCCATTAAAACAGGATTCCAAACTGGAAATGCATACTTAAAGTCCTATGGATACTTAGCCAAACATGACCTTTACAAAGCAAAAGGAAACCATAAGTTAGCATTATCAAACTATATTCTACATACAAAAATTAAGGATAGCCTCGAAAACCTCAAACGCAACGAAGCAAACCTTGAAGCACAGCTAGACCTAGAACTTGACCAAAAGAAGACAGAAATAAAGGTTATGGAAGCCGAGGTGGAAACATTGAAACAAAAAGCAGAACTGGACAAAGCCAACATCGAAAAACAACGAAATTTCCGCAACTTTCTTATAGTTGTCATACTCCTTGTGCTAACGCTACTTGGTGCTGCAATACTCAGTTTCTGGCAAAAACGAAAATATGCGCAAGCCCTTGAAGAGAAGATTGAGGAAATTAAGCAAATCAACGAAAAACTTATTGAGTCCGAGACCCATTTAAAACAGACAGTCCAAACAAAAGACAAACTTTTCTCTATTATTGCACACGACCTCCGAAGCCCATTCACTGCACTAGTGGGTCTATCCGAGGTACTTTCCGAAAAATCAAACGAACTAAGCTCCGAGGAAATTGCAGAGCTTAGCAAGCACATACACCAATCGGCAACAGGAGTGTTGGCATTAACGGATAACCTTTTGAGTTGGTCCAGAAGCCAAACAGGCAAACTAACAATTAATCCACAAACCTTCTCCCTAAAAGAAATTGTGGACAACATTGTTACCGTAGCCTCAATTCCAGCACAAGAGAAGAAAATTGCCATAAACACAAAAATTGGCAATGATTTAAACATATACGCAGATTTCGACACTATAAGCACAGCCATTAGAAACTTAATTAGCAACGCTATAAAATTTACACCAACAGGTGGAAGCATATCGGTATCGGGCAAGAAGGTTTTGAACTACATCGAGATAAAAGTTGCCGACACAGGGATTGGCATTGAGCCTGAAAATTTAGCAAAACTATTTAGGGTTGATGGACTTACCACCAAAGGCACTAACCAAGAAAGTGGAACAGGACTAGGATTGATACTATGCAAAGAGTTTGTTGAGAAAAACAACGGAAATATTTCAGTGGAAAGCATCATAGGATTAGGAACAACATTCACCATAACAATACCAGTCAATGACTAAAAAAATACTAAAATACAGCGAAGCAATTAGCGAGATTGAAGATATTGTAGCACAAATTGAATCCAACGAATTGGATATTGATGAACTAACCGAAAAATTAAAACGAGTATCGGAACTTCTTAAATTTTGCAAGGCAAAACTTCGCAACACAGAGGAAGAGGTTCAGAAAATTATGAAGGATTTTGCTGAGGAGTAATGCAACATACCATTATTGAGTATAGATTATTCCAAAATTTATATATCTTAAAGGGCTGAAACTTATATCAACCAATATTTTTAAATGGCTTATAGGATTTTAATTGCTTGTGGTTCTGAAAAACTAAATCAGGAAATTGAATGTGTTCTTGGTTTAGCCGAAGATGAGTTTTTGGTAAGTTCATTGACTAAAACTGAAAACATCATCAAAAACATCACAGACCTTAATCCTGACATACTTATTTTTGATGTTCACTTTGTTGATGGAGCCACAGCCGACATGCTATCAGTTATTAAGGCAGACCCTCTTACCTCCGATTTACCAATTATTGCATTGGCGGACTTCCTACAACCCGAAAAAATACAAGCGCTTTTCCATGCTGGTGCCGACGATTTTATTGGACAACCCATATCTGCTTCGGAACTTATACAGCGGATAATGGTTGGCATACAAAGAGGCAGGCTATTACAAAAACTGAAGGACCAGTCAAATCAATTAAACGATATATCATCTGCAATTAGCAAGGCAGGAAGTTCTGTTGTTGTAATAAACGAACAAGGCAAAATATCGTGGGTAAATGAGGGCTTTAAGCGCCTCTACGAATGCTCGCTAGACGATTTCCTGAGAGTCTATGGCGATAATCTTTTCAGCACAGACACGAACCCGACTACCTACAATGCCATGAAAAGGTGTCGGGAATTAGGAGAATATGTTGTTTACGATAGCACATGGATTACACCAGAAGGGAAAGAAAAATTTATTCAAACCACACTAACACCCATTTTCGATTCCCTTCAAAATTTCAGTCATATTGTTGCCATAGAAACAGATATCACCGAACTGAAAAATATTGAACAAACACTCGAGGAAAAGCACGAACACTTGCTTACTATAACAGAGAACCTTGAGAATGCTAATTCTGTACTCGAAAAGCAACAAGAAGAAATTCAAAAGCAGTCAAAAGCTCTTGAAGAGGAAAAACTAAAATCAGAAAACCTACTTAAAAATATTCTCCCCTGGGAAGTAGCCTATTCATTACAAAAGAAGGGAGTTTACAAACCAAAGAAGTTCAAGGAAGTGTCGGTGATGTTTACTGATTTTGTCGGCTTCTCAAAAGTCAGCGTAGCATACGAGGATATTGACGAGTTTCTAAACGTACTAAGCGGTTATTTTGAGGCTTTCGACGAGATAACATCCCAACGATTCATTGAGAAAATTAAGACTATAGGAGATAGCTATATGTGCGTTGGTGGACTACCCCGCACAAACCGAAGCCATCCCTTCGATACTGTTTTAGCGGCACTTGAAATACAACGTTATGCCAGAGCAATGGCCGAACTAGCCAAAGAAGAAAACAAGCCAATTTGGAATTTAAGAGTTGGAATACATAGCGGAAGTGTAATTGCTGGAGTAATCGGCAAGCATAAGTTTGCTTACGATATATGGGGCGATACAGTTAATATTGCCAGCAGAATGGAAACTGCAGCAGAATCAGGCAGAGTTAACATATCTGAAACAACCTATGCATATATAAAAGATTACTTTATATGCACATCAAGGGGGAAAATTCCGGCTAAAAATATCGGAGAAATCGAAATGTACTTTGTAGAAAGAATAAGGCCAGAATACTCAGAAGATACCGAAGGACTTATTCCTAACGCTGTGTTCCGAAAAATAATTTCCTCATTATAACCCAACATCAACGCTGATGCTGAGAAAGATTGCGTATTATTTTCTTCTATTATTTTTGTTAGCCGACATAGGATACTCCTTTTTACAACACTACAACAAACCTTTTGACGGAGATATGGCTGGAGGAATTGTGCCAGGCGAAGATGTTAAGCCCATTCTCGGAAACCCTTTTGGAGTTAAGGCTATAACGGAACACCAGGAATATCCAAACCCTAACAGGTTCTTTTCTCATTGGTTCTTTTACGAATACTTTAACACTGTTCCAATTCTAATTCAGAAAGTTACTAGTCCAATTAACAGCGCTTACTTGGCATGTGCTTTATCAAAAACATTCATTCAAATTATTTTAATCATATCGCTTGCAATTGCAATTACAGGGAATTCTAATCCACTTAAGTTTAACTTCATTTTAGCAGCATTTCTTGTAACACCATTATTTCAAACAAATGGCTATAGAGGATATATGGGCATAATTGACCCCGCCACAACCTATACCTTTTTCTATGCTCTTCCAGTCATTTTACTTATTTTATATTTTACACCTTTGTTCCTCACTCATTTTTATGGTAAAAAGACTACAGTCCATAAGTTTATCAAATTTTTATGGATTCCACTAGCTCTAATATCGAGCCTGAGCGGACCTTTAAACCCTGGAATATCATTGGTGATAAGCCTTTTGTTACTTTCACAATGTTTTATTCAAAATTTTAAAACTTGCATTAAGCCGGACATTTTCGCCCGAATAAAATATGGTATCCATAACATACCAAGCGATTATTACTTTTACCTAGTACCCATCTCAGTTTTCTCCCTATACTCGTTATACCTTGGACAATTTAACTCTATAAACTCATATCACAACACATCGTTAATTGAGTTATACAGTAAGTTACCTCAAGGAATATTCTACTCATTCACCCAAAAACTTGGATTTCCTGTACTATTTATTGCCCTAATAATAAATGCAATAATCATTAAAAGGATAAATCTCTGGGAGTCAAGCAGAATCCTGAGAACCTATAAATGGATTGCTATATTCTCGCTGGCATACATCTTACTTCTGCCTATGGGTGGATACAGGGACTATAGACCGTATATTTTGAGGTATGATACGATTATTCCAATTACACTAAGTTTAATGTTTCTATTCGGTAAAAGCACACTATTTATCTTCAACAGCATTACTCCCAAGCAAAATAAACTTTACACTGCCCTAATAGCATGCATCCTATTTGTATTTATTTATTCTGATAAACCAGAGTTTGGCCAAAATGAATGTGAGCGAAACGCAATTATACAAATAGCCAACTCACCCAATTATATTGTTGAACTATCTGACTCTTGCACTATTATGTCGTGGGGTACTATTGAAAAACCTGCAGAATCGGAACTGAAAACAAAACTACTTAAAAGGTGGAAAATAATTAACGATGATAAACTATTCTATCAGCCAATTAACAACAAATAAGGACTAAAGCCCCTCAAAAGAAACACTTAGGGTTACCACTACTTTTGTGCAGCATCATCAACGTTAGAGAAGCTGAAAGGCAAAAGAAAACGTACATCTTCAATTTTAACAATCTTCTCCTGCCCTACCATGATTACGGAGTATGGCTTTGCACCTATATTCCTATACTCAATCATTACTTGCCTACAAGCACCACATGGAGATATAGGTGCTTGAATTATCTCATCCATATAGCTGGCTACAATTGCAATGGAAACCACTGGAACCTTAGGAAATTTAGCACCTGCATAGAATAATGCAACTCGCTCAGCACATAGTCCCGAAGGATAGGCTCCATTCTCCTGATTACTTCCAGAAATAATTTCACCATTCTCCAGCAAAACTGCAGCACCAACTCTAAAATGAGAATACGGAGAGTAACTTGTAACCAATACGTCCTTAGCTTTTTGAATCAAATTGATTTCGAGAGGGGTAAGTTCCTTTTCGCTCTTATACTCGGAATACTTTACTACAAACTCCTTAAATTGGCTCATTTTGCAATATTTAAATTAGGCAACTGTAAAAAAAACGACTACAGTTGCCCTTCAAAGGTAATAATTTGTTACAAAATGCAAAACAATCAAAGTTTCATCTTACGAGGCTTAATCATATTCTCGGGGGCGAGTATCATATCTAACTGTTCTTTTGTAAGTAGCCCTTTCTCCAAAACCAGTTCATAAACTCCTCTATTAGAAACTAATGCCTCTTTAGCTAATTGAGTTGAAGCCTCGTATCCAATATACGGATTGAGTGCTGTTACAAGTCCAATACTATGATAAACCATATTTTTGCAATGCTCCTCGTTGGCAGTAATACCATCAACACAACGGTACTTTAACGTGTTCATACCGTTTTTAAGCATTTCAATTGATTCAAAAATGCTCTGAACAATTACTGGTTCAAAAACATTCAGTTCCAGCTGTCCACCTTCAGCGGCAAGAGTTACCGTTAAATCGTTACCAATTACCTTAAACGCAATTTGATTCACAACCTCAGGAATAACAGGATTTACCTTTCCTGGCATAATTGACGAGCCTGGTTGCATAGGTGGGAGATTTATCTCATTTAAACCTGTTCTTGGCCCAGAGGATAGTAAGCGTAAATCGTTGCTAATCTTAGAAAGTTTAACAGCCAAACGCTTAACTGCCGATGAATACATAACAAAAGCTCCCGTATCCTGAGTTGCTTCTACCAAATTAGCGGCCAACACTAACTCCATTCCTGTAATTCGCCTTAAATGTTCCAAGACTTTTTCAGGATACTCGGGTTCAGAATTTATACCAGTTCCAATGGCAGTAGCCCCCATGTTAATTTCGAGGAATAATTTTGCATTCTGATTTAACCTATCTATCTCCTCCCCTAATGTAACAGCATAAGCCTCGAATGCTTGCCCTAATGTCATGGGCACTGCATCCTGTAGTTGTGTTCTGCCCATCTTTATTACGTGGGCAAATTCCTTCGCTTTATGTCTAAATGACTCAATAAGCAGCTCCAACACTTTAACCAGTTTAATATTGGAGTTGTATATGGCAATTTTTACAGCAGTAGGATAGGCATCGTTAGTTGATTGTGAAAGGTTGACATGGTTTAGGGGGTGACAATGCTTGTATTCTCCTTTAGAATAGCCCATTATTTCGAGTGCTCTATTGGCAATAACCTCATTGGCATTCATATTAGTAGATGTTCCTGCGCCGCCCTGAATCATATCAACCACAAAGTGGTTGTGAAATTTACCATGAGTAATTTCTAGGCAAGCCAGCACAATGGCCTCTTTTACTCTCTCATCAATCAAGCCCAAATCAAAATTAGCCTCTGCTGCAGCTTGCTTAACCATTGCCAAAGCATCAATTATATCAGGGAAGAAGTTTAGGGTTACACCGGAGATATTAAAATTTTCTATGGCTCTCAATGTTTGGACACCATAATAGCATTCAGCCGGAACATCTCTTTCGCCCAGCAAATCATGCTCAATCCTTGTACTCCCCGATTCGTATTGCGATGCAGGATTAACCATTCGGTTATTTGCATGGCGCATTCTACGCTGAATTACTCGGGTTATATTAGCAAGAACCTTAACACTTATTTCCGCATTCTTGCTTAACACATCATTCTCAACTTTAAACACCACAGTAGGCTTAAGTGCACGAGCCGATGTGGAATGAGGTGAGTTGCTTGCCCATGCACCCTCACCAAGAAAATCGCCACTGGAAAAGTAGGTTAACTTCAACTCTACTCCAAATGGGTTACTTTTGAACAGTTCTACTTCACCATCGTAAATAATCATAATACCTTCGCGTGGACCATTTTCGCGAAAAAGCATTTCCCCAACATCAAACTTGTGCTCAGTAACTCCTTTAGCAAGACTACCAAGTTCTTTATCGTTAAGACCCCTGAAAAGCTCTATCTTTTGCAAGAAGCCTACAATCTTATTATTATCCATACAAATTGATTTACTGTTATGGTTAAAACAACTGTTCTTAGGCAAAGTTAAAAATTAAAGCAGCCACTATACCTTTAAAAAACATGCTTTGCAATACAACTCAAAAGCGCAAAACACTAGCAATGAACTATAAGCACACTTTACTCATATGCAATTTAAGAAGATTTAACAGATTATTCAATTAACAGACAAATCGGAAAAAGAGATTGTTTAAAAACTTAAATTATTTTGCAAATTCTATCAAGAAACAATAATATTCTTTTACTTTTAAAATACCTTTCGTTCAGATTAGCACTATATTGTCAAAACATGAAACAAATTATAACAACTATTCTTCTCGCAACATTAACACTGTGTTGTAGCACTTCCAACTTTGAGCAGGACAGGAAAGAAATAATGGCTGTTATGGATTTACAGGCTCAATGCTGGAGCCGAGGCGATATTGATGGTTTTATGGACGGTTACTGGAAATCGGATAGTTTGCGCTTCCTTGGGCGGAGAGGACTAACTAAGGGTTGGCAAACCACGCTCGATAACTACAAAAAGGCCTACCCAGATAAAAGCGCAATGGGTAAATTGGTTTTCAACTACATTTCGTTTGAGCCAATGAACGAGAAACAGATGTTTGTTGTTGGCAAGTGGACTCTTGAGAGAGAAAAAGACACCTTAGGTGGTTACTACTCTTTGCTATGGCAAAAGTTTGATAGTGAGTGGAGGGTTATTTTTGATCACACAAACTAGAGTGCTTTATACCCAACAATATCTATTACTATGGGTATAAAAAAATCTGGAAATAATTCCAGATTTTTTTATTGTGGTGTTTTAGAATCCTCCATCTACAATCCAAACCTTATTGGGGTTGTCGTTACGGACTGCTAGGTTGTGCTTAATGGTTTTGCCCGATTTTAGTTTGATTTCGTAAGGAACAAACTCTCCGGGGTATTGACCCGATTTAAATGGTTCGCCCAGTTTTACAAGTGTTAAGCCACCAAATTTGTCTTTTACTTCCTTTACTTTTGGGCCGTTGCTCGAGATAAATTCGAAGGTTTGTGCCACTAGTTTCCAATTGCTGTTTGATAAGCCTTCGAAGAATAACTCTGCAGCCCTTTTGCTACTTATGTTTTTGAATGTTTCGTTGTTAATCTCTCTTGATAAATCAAACCATTCAGTTCCTTTTGGTAGATTTATACTAAACAGACTTTCATCTATAGTTGTGTTGTATTCAATACTTGTGATTTCTGCAATTAACGTTTCATTCTTGCCCTCAAGGATAAATATTTTTAATCCTTTAAGCAGTTTGGTGTTTTTGTCAAATATATACTCGCGTCGGTTATCCGATTCTTCAATAGAACTATTCTTGCAGTAATCGTTAATGAAATTTCCCTTTGCGTTCGATGTGATTGTAAAATACATCAATCCTTCTTTTTCTTCCATCTTAAACTTTGAGCCATCGGCCTTGATATTGTTTTGTTCCTTCGATAGAACTCTTTCTGGCTCCAGTAGTATTAAAAACCATTCTGCAATGGAAGATGTTTTGGAATCCTTAAAGTATCCATCAACCTTAGGCACGAAAAGGTATTGGGAGTTTCCATCGTTAACCAAAGTTCTTCCCGACTTTTCAATTCTCCATTTCGCAGAGGGCTCAAAAGTCTTGTAGATTGTGTGGTCAACCATGTCGTAGGTTGTTCCCACAAGGGCAAAGTTGTCCGAAGCATCGGTGTGAACCTTCAGTTTGATGACCATGTTTTTGATAAACTGCGTTGCTTTAATTGAACTTTCAAAAAAGCTGTTGGCAGCTCTAGCCGAATGGTTAAAGATATTTGTGGTGTTGTCAAGTACTGGTATTGCCACCATAAGTATGGCAAATACAGCAGCAATGCTAAGAACCTTTTTAAATCTTGAATTTAATTTTACAGCTTTAGTTTCTTGAGTGCTCATTTTTTGTCCCTCCATTTTTAGTTGGTTCATAATGTTTTGCTTTAGCAAAAATGGGGCATTGGGTTGCTGGATAGGTTTGAGTGTTGACAGAGCTTTTTTTGTGTTTTCGTACTCAACAAAGCAATTGGGGCATTGCTGGATATGTTCTAAAATATCGGCTACTTCAGTTGGATTTACTTCCAAATCGAACAGATTAACCATTTCTAATTTACATTTTTCACAGTCCATATTTTACCTCCTTTTGTGTTGTTACTCCAACTTTTAGTTTGTCAATACCGTATTTAAATCGCGATTTTATAGTGGTAATAGGAATTTCGAGAATCGATGCTATTTCAACAAAACTTAGGTTGTCAAAAATTCTTAGTCTAATTACATCGGCCTGTTCATCTGGTAAATCGGTTAGGAGTTTGTTTATCCTTTTGTACTCCTCAATCTGAATCATATTTTCAGATATATCTTTCTCTTGCAGATGATTTGGCAACGACGCCGTATCAATAGATTCAAACTGTAGTTTTTTGCTTTTCCGGTGATAATCCACACAGGCGTTTGCAATGCTTCGGTACAGGTAGTGTTTGATGTTTTTAATAGAATCTAAGTTGTTATTTTCGTGATACAATTTTATAAACACATCCTGAACTATATCTTGCGAGTCGGCAAAATTGCCTGTTCTAAAAAAAGCAAAACTAAAAAGTTGATCCTGAAATTCCGTTATTACCTTTTCCAGTTCTTCCAATTTGCTACGGCCGTTAGCTAATTCCATTTTTGCGTTTTAAAGCTTTGTTGATACGACGTAAAAGTCAGAATAAAAGACGTAATTTTTATTTTTTTTTATCTATTGATAACCAAATGGAGGTGTTTTATGTAATAAAAAATAGCCAGATATTTGAATCTGGCTATTCAATCTTCAAAACCATCCTAAAGAGATGGGTTGGTAAGGTTTATTCTTGCAGGCTTTTACCCCACTTCAACTTTTTGGCTAACTTTTTTAACTGTTGCTGTGTGACAGGCTTTGCAACAGAATGGGCAGCCATTGGATTTTGGAAATGATTTTTTTGCTTCTTTAAGCGCTTCGTTGCAGGTTCCAAATAGGCCTACATAGTAACGCTTGGTTTGGTCGGGAAGGAATTTGCATCCACTTCGGTGCATTTCGTATTCACCGGTCTCCTTTGCTTTGAGGTCAATGTAAAAGATATCCATAGCTATAAGTTTTAATGTCCCTTTATAGTTTAATATGGATAGGTGCAAAATTGTTACCCCCCTTTTCCAAAAAAAAATCGATGTAATGAAAAAATCCAGACTCTGTCTGGATTTTTTAAGCCTATATTGATTCTTGAGTGAATGTTTGATTGGAGTCGTCTTTTGTTTTCTTTTTCTTGTCTTTTTTCTTTTTCTTATCCGATTTTTTACTTTTTTGCCCCATTGTTTTCCACCAAATCAGGTAAACAACTGCGGTTATTACCCACACAGGCCAAATTTTCATAAAGAAAATAAGCACCCATACAATCCCTTTCCAACCAGCGTGTAGGGCTTCCTTTACTTTTTGCCAGAAACTGGGCATCTCATCGGGTGTGTACTTGAATTCAAGTTTTTGGTAGAAGTAAAGCGATATTGTGCTTAAATTAACCTGATGGTCGATGTATTTCATTCTCCCTTCGGCCGATTCAATCTCGGCACGGATTTCGCCTAGTTTATTTTCAATTTTAAGGATATCCTCAATATTGCTGGTTTTGCGAAGTAAATCGAGGTATGTTTTCTCAACCTTGCGCTTGTTTTCCATTCGGGTTTTAACGTCGATATACTCCTCGGTAACATCCTGTGTGTAGATGTTTTGATAATCGACACGTTTAGCCACAGTGGTTAGCAATTTTAACAGACCATTGAATCCTGTGGCGGGAACTTTTATTTCCATGTTGTTTCCAAGCTGTAAATCGGATTGTTGGAAACCTTCACTGGTAATGTATGCTTTGGATGCAACTATTATGGAATCAATCTGTTTTTTCGATTTTGCATAGTCAACCACCTCCATACTAACATTGGCTGTTTTAATAATTTTTGGTGCAACCTCGTTGGATTCATTCCTGAAACCTGCCTTGTCAGCTTTGTAATCTTGTCTGGTTGCCACAGGTGCTGCTTCCATGTCAATAGCATCATTGAATACTATCTGTTCTTCTGCCTTGTTTGAGTTGCTTTTGCTATTGCAACCAAAAAGGATTGCTATTAGCGCAATTGATGTAAGTAGGATTGGCTTTTTCATATGACAAATTAAGTTATTCAGTTATTGAGATAGTATATGGAGTTTTCTATTATTAACGTTTCAAAATCTAAAATATTAATCTACTTACTAACTATTTTTATGGTCTCATCAAAAACCTCTACAATATCACCATTCCTGAGCTTGGCTCTTTTGCGTGTTTCAACCTGACCATTAAGGGTAACATCGCCATTCTCTACCAAAAAGTGTGCCTCTCCACCTGAGTTTGCCAAACGGCAAGCCTTTAAAAGTTGGTCTAGTTGAATATACTCCGATTCAATTTGAAATTCCTGCATACAATACGTTTTAAAATTCAATCAAATTTAGTTGATTTTTTGTTCTGTGTAAAATTCATTCTCGATTAGTTGATAATTGTTCTGGGGTTCGGTAAATCCATTTAATCACTCCATTTTTGTATTGCAATAAAAGTCGCTAATTTTAAGCGTTTTTAGATTGATACTTTTATGGAGAATTTAAATCTTTCGTTAATAGTTCCTGTTTATAACCGCCCCAACGAGATTGAGGAGTTGCTGGATAGTTTGTCGAAACAAACCGATAGGGATTTTGAAATTGTAATTGTTGAGGATGGTTCAACCATAACTTGCACTGAGCAGATTGAGAAGTATAAGCCGGTTTTCGATATAAAATATTTCTTTAAACCCAATACTGGTCCAGGGCAATCGCGTAATTACGGAATGGAGCGTGCCAGTGGCAATTACTTTATAATACTGGATTCCGACTGCATTATACCAAGCGGATACATTGCAACTGTGCGAAAATCGCTTAGGGAGAATTACTTCGATACTTTTGGTGGCCCCGATAGAGCCGACAAATCGTTCACAAACCTTCAGCAGGCAGTGGATTACTCTATGACATCGTTTTTTACAACGGGCGGAATTCGTGGTGGTAAAAAGCAGTTGGATAAGTACTATCCACGCAGTTTCAATATGGGAATATCCAAGGAGGTTTTTGAAAAGACTGGAGGTTTTCCTTCGGTTCGTTACGCTGCAAGTAAAGCGGCAGGTGAGGATATTGAGTTGAGCATCAATATTTACAAGCAGGGATTTGAAATTGGGCTGATAAGCGATGCCTATGTTTACCATAAACGCCGAACCAGTATAAAGCAGTTTTACCGTCAGGTTTATAACTTTGGATATGCAAGAGTAACGCTGTCGCGTAGGAATAAAGGAACGTTGAAGTTGGTTCATCTTTTGCCTTTGGCATTCACGCTTGGTTCTGTAGGACTAGTTATCTGTGCAATATTTATTTCGTGGATGTTCCTATTACCGTTGATGCTATTTATGTTACTAGTTAATCTAGATGCAATTATTCGTAAACGCAGCCTGTTGATTGCTAAACTCGCAATGTTCATCAGTCTTATCCAACTATATGGCTATGGACTTGGGTTTATGAAAGGCGTTTGGGATGTAATGAGAGGAAAATCAATTGGACAATAAGTTAATTAGCCAATAAGTCAATTCCTAAGTCACAATATTTACTTTCAACCAATAAACAAAATGATTCCAAATCTTCGCATAGTAGAACTAGCCACCGAGGTTGGGTTTGATGCCTGCGGAGTTAGCGTTGTTTCGGAGTTGGTTGAGGAGAAGGAACGTTTAGCTGATTGGATTTCCAACGGACATCACGCTGAAATGGCCTATATGGCTAAGAATTTTGAAATGCGTTTGAATCCCGCATTAATTGTTCCCAATGCAAAATCGGTCATTAGCGTTTTACTTAGCTATAAACGAGAGGATTTATCCATAATTAAAAATCCTCCAAAAATATCACGTTATGCACTTGGCCCCGATTATCATTTGGTGATAAAAACTATGCTTTTTGATTTGTTGAGCCGAATTAGGGAGGAGTTTGGCTCTGTTAATGGACGAGCATTTGTTGACTCAGCTCCAGTTTTGGAACGTGCTTGGGCTGTGAAATCTGGCTTAGGTTGGATAGGGAAAAGCTCAAATCTTATTCACCCTGCTCTTGGGTCATACGTTTTTATTGGTGAACTTATTGTTGATGTTGAGATTGAACCTACAAACAATGAGATTCCTAATAGGTGTGGGAATTGTACCCGATGTGTTGATGCTTGTCCTACAGGAGCAATAGTTAAACCCCTAGTGATTGATGCCAGTAAATGTATTTCATACATCAACATTGAGAAAAAAACTCCATTAACAGAGCAAGAGTTTTCAATGCTAAACAATTGGTGTTTTGGTTGCGATATTTGCCAGGAGGCCTGTCCTTGGAACAAAAAGGCTGCAATTAAAAATCATCCTCAACTCCAGGCTGAAAAGTTGAATGAATTGTTACCCGAGCAGCTAGTCGGTATGTCGGAAACTGAATTCGGGGAATTATTTGCCGAAACGCCCTTAATGCGTGCTGGCTATGAAAAGGTAATGTTGGCTGTAAAGAGCATTCATCAACAAAAATAAAAACTGCGAAACCATATGGCCTCGCAGTTTTTGTTTTGAATATTTAAATTATTAGTACCTGTAGTGTTCTGGTTTGTATGGACCTTCAACTTTAACACCAATGTAATCGGCCTGTTTTTGGCTTAACTTGGTTAGTTTTACTCCAATTTGCTCAAGGTGTAGGCGAGCAACCTCCTCGTCGAGTTCCTTTGGTAAGCGGTAAACATCAACATCAAGTTTCTTTGTCCAAAGTTCAATTTGCGCCAGGGTTTGGTTGCTAAAACTATTACTCATCACAAAACTTGGGTGACCGGTTGCGCATCCAAGGTTCACTAAACGGCCTTCGGCAAGTAAAAACATCGATTTTCCATCAGGGAAGTAGTACTGGTCAACCTGTGGTTTAACAGTTACTTTCTTGATGTTTTTATCGTTGTTTAATCTGTCGACTTGAATTTCATTATCGAAGTGACCAATGTTGCAAACAATTGCTTGGTCCTTCATCTTGTACATATGCTCAAGGGTGATAATATCGCAGTTGCCAGTAGTTGTAACGTAAATGTTGCCTTCGTCAAGAGCATCCTCTAGAGGTTTGATTTCAAACCCTTCCATTGCTGCTTGTAGCGCACAAATTGGGTCTATTTCAGTTACAATAACGCGCGAACCGTATGAGCGCATGCTCTTGGCGCAACCTTTACCAACATCACCATAGCCACAAACAACAACCACTTTACCCGCAAGCATAACATCAGTGGCGCGCTTAATACCATCGGCTAACGATTCACGGCAGCCGTAAAGGTTATCGAATTTACTCTTTGTAACCGAGTCGTTAACGTTGATTGCAGGAACAAGCAACTCGTTACGCTCCTTCATTTGGTATAACCTATGAACTCCAGTGGTTGTTTCCTCCGAAACTCCTTTCCACTCTTTAACAAGGTTGTGCCATTTGTTTGGTTCTTTTGCAAGAGTTTCTTTCAGTAGATTTAGAATAACTCCTTCCTCGTGGCTTTCTGCCTTGCGATTTAGGAATTCCTTATTGTTTTCGGCCTTGTAACCCCAGTGAATAAGTAGGGTGGCATCGCCACCATCGTCAACAATTAAGTTTGGACCTTGGCTGTTTGGGAACGATAAGGCCTGTTCTGTACACCACCAGTACTCTTCAAGGGTTTCGCCTTTCCAAGCAAAAACTGGAATTCCTGCGGCAGCAATTGCAGCAGCAGCGTGATCCTGAGTTGAAAAGATGTTGCAGCTTGCCCAACGAACATCAGCGCCAAGTTCTTTTAAAGTTTCAATTAGCACTGCTGTTTGAATTGTCATATGCAGAGAGCCCATAATACGAGCGCCCTTAAGCGGTTTCTGAGTGCCAAACTTTTTGCGAATAGCCATTAATCCGGGCATTTCCTTTTCGGCAATCTCAATTTCCTTTCTACCCCAATCGGCAAGTTTAATGTCCTTTACCTTGTAAGATAAGGATGATGTTTTTGCTTGTTCCATTATGTTGTTATTAAATTTTGAAAACTACTTTGTTGTACGCAAAGTTAGGAATAAGTTTTGAAATGAGTAGGAACTGTGCCCTTTTAGAACTTCAATGGCAATTTCCTTGTCTTTGTCAAGTTGATGCTTTAGGTGTTCAACAGAGGGGAAGCGTTTTTCGTTTCGTAAACGCTTAATTAATGCAATTTCGATACCTGAGTTATAGATTTCTTTGTCGAAATCAAAAATATGAACTTCAATGGTTTGTCGGCGACTACTTTCAATAGTTGGTCGGAAGCCAATATTGAGCATGCCTTGTTTTATCTCACCATCAATATTAACTACAACTGCATAAACACCTTCAAGTGGGATAAGTTTTAATGGGTCGTTTGGGCGAATATTGGCTGTGGGGAATCCAATTTGCCTACCAACCTGATTGCCCGATTCCACTGCGCCTGTAATTAGGTAAGGGTAACCAAGCATATGGTTTGCCCGGTCAATATCACCTTTAATTAATGCTTCTCGTATTTTTGTGGAACTAATATTTACGCCATCAACAATTAGTTGTTCAATTACTTCAACTGTGTAGCCATGCTCATGGCTTAGCTGTTTAAGTAAATCGGCATTCCCTGAACCACCTTTCCCAAATCTATGGTCGGCTCCAACCACAAAATGCTTTACGTGGTAATCTTTAACAAGATGATTGATAAAAGCCTCTGGTTCCAAATTGATATATTGAGGGGTGAACTCCTGAACAATCAAAAAATCGATACCGCATTTCGATACAATCTTTGATTTTTCGTTAAGAGTTGTCAAAAACCTTAATTTTTCAGGGTCTTTTTGTAGAACAAGCCTTGGATGTGGCCAAAATGTTAGAACAGCTGAACCCAGCCCCATTAGTTCTGCAGATTTCAGAACACCATCAATGAGAGTTCTGTGCCCAGCGTGAACGCCATCGAAAAAGCCCATGGTAAGGGCAATTTCTCTTCCTTTGGTTTGTTCGGGTTTCTGGACAATAATCATAAAAACGCTATGGGTTGGACTTGCTAAGATGCTAATTTTAGTTTATTATTTCAACGAATTACATTTTTAACATTACTCATGTTGACAAAGTTTAACAAGCCGTAGACGTACGACTTGTATGAGTGGACGAAAGTTTTGTTTTGGGTGACAAACGGATTGCATGCTGGCTGAAGTTGTTGTAATAAATTATCAGCCAGCATTTTTGCTAAACCCACCTTACCATGCAGAAGTCCATTCTGTGAGGTAACATAGAATTTTTCGGGAAAATTCTAACACCGCATTCAAATGCTCCAGGTTCTACGGGTATTATGTTTAAACGATAAACAGCTCTTGACCCCTCAAAAGATTGAAGTTCAAACTCGTGAACCCGTTTCACTTTAACCTCTTGACTTTCTATTAGGTCGGCTACAACCATTTCAACACCAACTTCGTCCGGACCCAATGAGCCTAAGTCAAGTATTACCTCAGCGGTGTACTCCTTGCCAAGATATATAGCCTCGCGTGCCATATTAAATTGTTTAACCTGAATAACTTCAATTTCCTCCCAGTTGCGTTGAATTCTGCGTTTCCAAGCAGCAATTTTCTTTGCAGTATCATAATCATCATCAATAAGTTCTGATGAGCGTTGGTAAAGCTTGCTGTAGAAACGATTCTGGTAGTCGGTTATCATCCTAAGTGTGGTGAAGTTCGATGCAACTTGGCTAACCGATTTTTTGATAAAGCCAACCCATTTCTCTGGAACATCCTCGGCATTTCTTTGGTAGAATGCAGGAACTACTTCGTTTTCGAGTATTGTATATATCATTTCGGCATCCAGTTCGTCTTGAAACTCATGTTCGGAATAGGTGCTTTCCATTGGCAGTGCCCATCCTGCGCCTTCGCGGTAGCCTTCAACCCACCATCCATCGAGAACGCTGAAGTGTAGCACTCCATTCATTACAGCTTTTTGTCCACTGGTGCCAGAAGCTTCCAATGGTCGGGTAGGTGTGTTCAGCCATATGTCAACTCCCTGCACCATATGCTTTGCTAATTCCATATCGTAGTTTTGAAGGAACACAATTCTACCAAGGAATCGAGGTTGTTTTGATATTTCAATAATTTTTTTGATTAAATCCTGTCCTGCCTTATCGTTCGGGTGTGCTTTACCTGCAAAGAAGAATTGAACAGGATGCTCAGGGTTATTTACAAGTTCATCCAAACGGTCCAAATCCTTGAATAGCAGATGTGCGCGTTTGTATGTGGCAAAGCGGCGGGCAAAACCAATGGTTAGAATTTTTGGGTCGAGCCGTTCTTGTATTTCAATAACTTGCCTTGGACTCTCAAAACGAATCATTCCCGGTTCGTTTAGTCTTCTGTCGATGAGATTTATTAGGCGTCGCCTTAAGGTGTTTCTAATATCCCAAATTTTTGAGTCGGGAATGTTTTCTAACTCGCCCCAAGCTGGTTGTTGGTATGTTTCGCCCGATTTGTCGGAGCCATTCTCCAGTAGGTTTCGCCATTCCTTTGCGGCCCAAGTAGGATAGTGAACACCATTGGTAACATAACTAACGTGAAGTTCATTGGGGAAATAGCACGGCCAGATGCTAGCAAACATTTTTCGGCTAACTTCTCCGTGAAGCCAGCTAACACCATTAATTTCCTGCGAGAGAGTTGCCGCCAAATTACTCATCGAAAATTTCTGAGATGAATCGCCAGGAATGGTTCTGCCTAAATCCATAAATTGCTCCCAGGTAATTTTCAGCCTTTCGGGGTAGTGTGCCATGTAAACCCTGACCATTTCCTCTGGAAACGCATCGTGGCCTGCAGGAACAGGGGTGTGAGTGGTGTATAGGCTTGATGCTCTAACCACTTCAACAGCTTCGTTGAAAGCCAGTTTTTCGCCCCAAATGTAGCCTCTTAATCGCTCAAGGCCTATGAATGCAGCGTGACCCTCGTTTATGTGGAAAACATCTGCATCAATTCCTAGCGCTTTAAGTGCCCTAACACCTCCAATTCCGAGCACCATTTCTTGCTTAAAGCGATTCTCCAAATCGCCACCGTACAAGTGGTGAGTTATCGACCTATCCTGAACCAGATTATCTTCAAAATCGGTATCGAGCAAGTACAGCTCAGTTCTACCAACATCAACCTTCCATATGCGAGCGTGAACCAAACGGCCAGGCATTGCAACATTAACAGTAACCCACTTGCCATTCTCATCTCTAACAGGATTAGCCAGTGTTTGAGTGAAATTTTGCTGGTCGTAAACAGCAATTTGTTGCCCCGATGCTGTAAGGTTTTGTGTAAAGTAGCCGTAACGGTAAAGCAAACCTATACCAACCAAATCCACATTGCTATCCGATGCCTCTTTTAGGTAGTCGCCAGCAAGTACGCCCAAACCACCAGAGTAAAGTTTTAATGAGCTGTGAAGTCCAAACTCCATGCTGAAGTACGCAATTTTTGGTCCCTTGCGCTGGTATTTCTGCATCATATAAGATGTGAACTTCAGGTATGTTGAGTGCAGTTTTTCTACAAAACTGCTATCGTGCTCTAATTCTTGGAAACGAGGTAAACTAATTCTTTCCAAGAAAAGTATAGGGTTTTGCTCGCATCGTACCCAAAGTTCTTTATCTATAGATTCAAACAGTTCATTTGCCTCAATGCTCCACGACCACCAAAGGTTACGCGATAAATCGTCGAGCGATTTTAGTTTTTCTGGTAAACTCTTCTGGACTATTAATCGAACCCACGATGGTTGATTTAAACGGAATTTTCTCTCTATTGAAGGTAACACCTCTTGGCGTTCAAATTCCATAAATCGGTGTGTGCGTTCGCCAACGCAGTTAAGGGCAATGTCGTATGCATTATAGTAGTAATCCACGAAGTTGCTCCAAAGTGCAATATTGGCAATATCGCCAGCGTTCTCCATCAAGTCGTTTCGCTTAGCCATATCGAGTTTGATATACCATTGAAGGCTTGTGACAATTTGGTCAACCACCTCGGAGTCGTTATCGTCGCTACGGTGTATAACTTTTATTGCATCTTTTGGCTTGCTATAGTGTTTGTTAACCCAATCTCCAAAGCCTGCGAGCGAGGTGGTAATTGTCGGAACCTTAAATGCCAAGCTCTCAAGCGGAGTGTATCCCCAAGGTTCATAGTACGAAGGAAATACAGTAACATCCATACCTATAAGTAAATCATAGTATGGCTTATTGAAGATTCCGTCTTCTCCATTCAGGTAACAAGGAACCCAGAATATTTTTACCTTATCCGATGATGAATTATTCAATCCAACCGACCTGATTTTGCGAAGTATAGGTTCCGTATCCGGGTCGTTAAGGTAATGCGTTACGTGAGTGTCGTCGAGAATAATGTAATTTCCAAAATCCTTGTCTTTATCGCGTAAGTTTTGAAAAACATCTTTTCTTGGGCCGTGATGTCCTGCTGGAATTAAAAGGAATGCAAGAACTTCTTTGTTTAAGCTATTTTCTTGGTTAAGTCGGCCTAAGGCATCAATAAACACATCGATACCTTTGTTTTTGAATTCGTACCTTCCGCTAATGCCAATAACAAGGCTATCCTTTGCTACATCGTGGGCAAGCATAGCCTCTGCAACTTCGTAAAATTTTATTTTGCCCTCAAGTCGACGAAGTTTGAACTCATCGGACTCGGGCACAAAGGTGTTCTCAAAGCCGTTTGGTGTGATTAAATCGACTTTTTTTTCCAAAAAATGGTTACATTCCCTTGCGGTTATTTCGCTTACGGTGGTGAAACAGTCGGCTTCCTGCGCGGTAATTTTCTCCAACGATTGTTTTGATATAATGTTGAACTCCCGGGATTTATTGTCGGGGTCGAATTTTTCCATGTTGTTGTACAGGGGAACGTTGTTCCCAGCAATGCTTCGGCCTAAAGCAGTAGCGTGGGTGGTAAAAACTGTGCCAATTTGAGGTACATTCATTTTGAGGTAAAGCAGGCCTGTGCCTGTCATCCACTCATGGAACTGAGCAACAACCCGGTGTCGTAAGCTCAGGTGGAAGTTTGTGAAACTTTCAATAACTCTACCTGCAGCATATCCAAACAATGCAGGCTCAATGTAATCCCATTGACCCGATATGGAGTCGAGTTTGAATTGTTCCCAGAACAGCCTAAATACTTCATCTTTTTTTGAGATGAGGCCGGAAAAGTTGATGATAATCGCAATTGGCTTACAAGGGATATTCCAGCGTCCAATACGAATAGGTAGTCCTTCCTCAAATGCTTTTTGTCTCCACGATGCAAAAAGGGTTGAATCCGGAATGAATTCAGGATTGTGCTCAGTGTCTTTTATAACATCGGGGCCAATAAGTATGTAGTTATTCTTGAGTTCATTTTCGATACTCAACGCTTTGGTGGATATTACAGTGTGAATTCCCCCCACTTTGTTGCAAACTTCCCAGCTAACCTCGAATAGGTAATCGGGTTTTAATAGTTTATCCTTCATATCCATTGTTTTTTATTGTTTGCAATACATCACTTTGCTTTTTTTGTTTTACTGGCCGATTTTTTCACTACACCTTTTGTTGCTTTGGATTTACTCTCAACCTTTGAGGTTGATGTTTTCTTAACAGTTTTGGGCGCTTTAGGTTTAGTGGTTTCTGTTCCAGATTTTGCTTTAATCGATTTAACCTTGCTCGCACTAACTTTTACAGAGGTTGTTTTTTCTTTGCTTACAACCTTAGGTTTTTCGGACGTAAGTTTTTTTGACTGCTTAGTCTTTGTTCCGGTTTTTGGCTTTGTTTTCTTGACTTCTGAAACTTCCTCAGCATTTTTTGCAAAGCCATTTCCGTTACCATTAATAATTTCACCTCCTTTAATTTTGACTAACTCAAGCATTTTTTGCTTATAAAGTTGAATCAGGATATCTATCTCCTCCATATCAACTTTAGTATTTGCAAAGTAGTTCAACTCAAGGATTTTGGATTTTAAGCGGATAGTAAAATCGCTAAGCACATTCATAAAGTTAATGAATGCTTCGTAGGGAGAATCGTAAGGGTTGAAGTACTTGTGCACATCACCATCGCTGAACCATTTGGTACACATGTAGTAGAAATGGTCGCTAGTTTGTAGGTATAGCCAATCGCGTTTTAAATCGGCATCATTCAACTTGTCTATCTTGTCGGAAAGTGAGTAGAGGTGATTAAATGCCTCATCTTGAAGTTCATTTCCAAGCCAAGCGGTAAGGTCGCGTTCCTCATCGGCCCAGGATATTGGATATGGAACATGCAGTAAAGCAATTGGTTGATGTTTGTCGGCAGCCTCCGAAGGGGTAAGGAATTCGAAGTTTGAACTGCTGAAAACCCTGCCGGGTAGAGCACGCATAAAATCGAAAATCCCAGTTTCGGCCCATTGGTGTTCGCCAAATGTCTCGTAGTCCATAAATAGGTTTACAATTTCCTCCTTTGGGTCGATGTTGTTGAGCCAATGAACAAACTTTTCCGTGGTTAATGGCCATTCGCTCCAATCGCGGTTTGAGAATCGGAAGGCAATATCATCGCTTAACCTGAAATTTTTAAGCAGTAACTTTAATTTTGGATTTATAGCATTTGCGTAAAGGAAATTGGAACTCTTCCATCCAAGGATATGCTTAGCGCCCTCGGTTAACATTGCTTTATAGCCAAGGTCAGCAACCATTGCTCCAATTTCGTCGGAATAAATTAACTCGGTGTTGCGGAAGGTTTTTGGCTTGTAGCCAACTAGTTCCTCCAACCGTTTGGTTTGGCTTTCGATTTGGCGGTAGAATTCGTCCTTATTTTTGAGTGCAGATAGTGAGTGCGAATGCGTTTCGGCCAAAAATTCCACACAGCCAGTTTCTGCTAACTTTCTAAAACTATCCAAAACGTCGGGAGCATATTGCTCAAATTGGTCGAGTGCCGTGCCCGATATGGAGTACGATATTTTGAACCTATAGCCATACTCATTAATCAGGTCGAGCATCAACTTATTGGTAGGCAGGTAGCACTTTTCGGCAACTTTGCGCATAATTGACCTATTGGCAAAGTCGTCGAAATAGTTATGGTTTTTACCAATATCGAAAAAGCGATATCTCCTTAATCTGTATGGCTGGTGAACCTGAAAGTAAAAGCAAATTGTCTTCATCACTTATATTGGTTTATTATTTTTCAAAGTTTAAAGTACCGAGTTGTAAACGTCAATAACCTGTTTGGCTGCATTATCCCACTTAAGATTATTTACTTCATCCTGCCCGTGCTCGATAAAGAAGTTTGCCAGTGCCTTATAGTTAAGTAATCCGTAAATACTATCGGCTAAAGCGTCCACATCCCAAAAATCGACTTTAATAGCGTACTTCAGCACCTCCGATACGCCCGATTGTTTTGATATGATAACAGGAACATTGGAGCGCATAGCCTCCAAGGGGCTAATGCCAAAAGGTTCGGATACAGAAGGCATAACGTAAACATCGCTTAGCGCAAACATCTGATGAACATCTTGTCCTTTAAGGAATCCTGTGAAATGAAATTTGTGTGCAATGCCTAGTTTTGCTACACGCCGAATCATTCGGTTTAGCATATCGCCGCTACCGGCCATTACAAAGCGCACATTTGGATGTTTTTTGATAACCTTGTTGGCTGCTTCCACAAAGTAGTCGGGGCCTTTTTGGAACGTGACACGACCAAGGAACGTAACAACTTGTTCGTCAACTCCACGCTCCGAATCGATATCATCCTGATGATTTGAGAAATCTACACCATTATGCACGGTAATAACTTTATCTTCGGGTATTCCGTACCTAGTTATTACAATGTTTCGGGTGTAGTTACTCACGGTAATAATTTTATCGGCCACCTCCATTCCGCGGCGTTCAATATCGTAAACGCTTTGATTAACGTTCTCACCGCTGCGGTCGAACTCTGTAGCGTGAACATGAATAACCAATGGTTTGCCCGATACCATTTTGGCAGCAATACCCGCAGGGTAGGTTAGCCAATCGTGCGCATGAATTACATCGAAATGATTTTCCGATGCCAATGTGGCTGCAATAATTGCATAGCGGGTAACCTCGCTCATTAGGTTGGGGCCATACTTACCAGTAAACTTGAACTTTTTGCGCGAGGTGAATGAACTAGTTTCTGTTGATTCTAAATCAGATGAGTCGATTATCTTTTTAAATTCCTCAGGGTCAACATAAGGAACTATATTGGAACTAATCTCAAGGTACTGGATATGCTTCCAGAATTCCTCCAGTTGCATACTGGTATGCGATACATCAATATTTTCGGCAGCAACAAGCCTAATCGACGAGCCATCCTCGTCGCCATAGGCTTTGGGCACAACAAAAATCACATCAACATTATGCTTTGCAATGCCCTTTGTAAGACCAAAACACGCTGTTCCTAATCCTCCTGTAATGTGCGGGGGAAACTCCCAGCCAAACATCAAAACTCTCATATCAAAATACGGTTAGTTTTGTTAATCGCTATATTTCTCTATCATCCTTACAATTCTAATTAACTCGGCTACGCTCCATGCTTGCGATATACATCCATTGGGGCGTTGCGGTGGGTCGCCATCGTACACTTCGGCTACAGAGCATAATCCGTGAATGTCAACATCTTCCTGTAGCGATTCTACTATGCTTTCGGCTAGAGGTAGCGCATTTTTCCCGTGTAGTTTAAACTGCGCTTCAGCGTATGCTCCAAGAAGCCAAGGCCAAACAGTTCCTTGGTGGTAGGCTGCATCGCGAGTTGCCTGGTCGCCTTCGTATTTGCCTTTGTAGTCGGGTGCTTGCGGCGAAAGTGTTCGTAGCCCTTTGGGGGTAAATAGTTTTCGCTCCACTTTGTCGAGTACGTTGAGTTTTTTCTCATCGTCGATTGGACTGTATGGCAATGAAACGGCAAATATTTGGTTCGGACGAACATCGATGTTTTGGCCATTTTCATCCACGTAATCGGCCAGGTATTTTTTCTCTGGAATCCAGAATAACTCTTCGAACGATTTTTTTGCCAACTCAGCAATGGGTAGCCATTCCTTTACAAAGCGTGAGTCCTTATTCATTGAAGCAAGTTCAATGGTAAACATAATGGCGTTATACCAAAGCGCATTAATTTCAACAGGATAACCAATGCGCGATGTTACGGGTTTTCCGCAAACAACAGCATCCATCCAGGTTAGGGCAAAGCCCTTTTCTCCAGCCCAAATCAACCCGTTGGGTTGCATCTTAATGTTATAGGCTAAACCTTCCCTGTAACCCTTAAGGATAGTTTTTAACTTTTTGCCGTAATCGTGCCAAACATCCTTGTGGTTTTTTGTGTGGTAGAAGTATTGCTGAATTGCCCAGAAGTACCATAGTGGAGCATCCACCGAGTTAAATGCAACTGATGTTGCATTGCCCATATTGGGGAATAGTCCGTTTTTAAGGTCGTGACTTAGCGAATCCAGTATGGTTTTGCACATCTTATCGTCATTTAAACCTAGGGTTAATCCAGGTAACGATATGAATGTGTCGCGTCCCCAACTGCCAAACCATGGGTACCCTGCAATAATGTCGTGCTTTTTCCCTTTCTGAACAATAAGTTGATGGGCTGCATTTGCAATGCAATTCATAAAACTGTCTTTTTTGGGGCGTCGGAGTAGCTCTGCGTTAAATTTTTTAAGCAGACTTGCTGGCGTTTGCTCCGATGTAGATGCCGAGAAAATTATGCTTTCGCCTTTTTTTATGGGAACTTCAAAGTAACCCGGAACAAATAAATCCTCATGCCCCTCGTAACCTCGCTTCAATTCCTCCATGTACTCAATGTTGTAGTACCAATCGGGTGTGGCTACAAATTCATTTTTTTTATTCATTTGTAAATGCAGGAAAGGAAAGCCAGTGTAGAGTTTGTACTTTACACCATTTGCACAGGATTGATATTTGGTATTTGCCCAAAGGTTTGCTTTGCTCAATTTGTGAGCATTCCGGAAAGCAAGGAAAGGTTTTACCCTTATTTTAGTTGGACTATGTGCGTCAACTAAAGTGTAGCGTATCATAAACTGTTCCTCGTTATGAACAAAAAGTAGTTCTTTTTTTAGGATTACCCCACCTACCCGGTAGGTTAACGTTGGTGTAGGTTCGTACTCAAAATCGATAATGTACTTATGCCCACGAGGTTCATAAATGCCAGGGTAGCGGTGAATTCCAAGATTGAAGGATTGTCCGTGCTGAACAACTGTTTCGTCAACATTCGAGAGTAAAACGTGATTTTCGCCATCGAACTCATCAATGGGTAAAATCATCAATCCGTGATACTTGCGAGTGTTGCAAAGAATTATGGTAGTGCTAAAATAGCCTCCTGCACGGTTTGTGCTTAGGATTTCCCGATTAAGGGAATACTCCAAATTTACCAGCTGTTCTTTGTCGAATGCTAAGTACTTCATGGTTACTGTCGGAATTATTTGTTAATTTGTGGTAGTTTTTGTTCCAGAATTCGTAAACAAGTTAACAAAAAAAGATGACTTTCAACTAATTTCGAGTTAACTTTTGGTTAATTTTGCACAGGTTTTTTCAAGGTTTTAAGGAATAAATCGTTTGCGGCAGTATTGAATTTTTTTAATGAAAATTTTTTAGCGATGGTAACTCTCCGTTTTTTACAAAAAAATAGATTTATACATATCATTTCATTTTTATTAGTATTATCATCGTGCTCGAGTTCCCCCGAATTAGTTCAGGTTCGGTTAAAACTTGATGATTTAAGTAAGCAGTGGGTTTACCTTTGCCAGTGGGATGGTAACCAGAATGCTGTTGTAGATTCCGTTAGAACCAATTCAAGAGGCAAGGCCAAGTTAGAGTTTCGTACGCATAATGCAGATTTGTTTGCAATTACTGCGGATAAGAAGGAGTTCCCAATTGTAATTGTTGCAAATCCTGGCGATAGAATTGTAATAGATGGCAATTTCAGGAATTACAAGGTTGTTGGTTCAAAAGAGTCAGCCGAGGTAAAGGCAATGCAGGATAGGCTAAACAGTTTCCATAATGATTTCGAAGGTCTTAGGTTCCAGTTGCCCGATAGTGTTAATACCCCTGTAAATGACTCTATTGCTAGGTTAATCAATTTAAAAATCGATTCATTAAAATCAGAATACAGCAATTTTGTAAAATCATATGTGAGTGGTAATCTTTTTTCACTTTCATCAATACTAGTTTTAACCGCTAAAGTTGGAGAAATGGATGTTCTTCCTTATGCGGATAATAGGCTTTTGTTCATAAAAGTTGATTCTTGCTTAAATAGGGTTTATGGCGATAAGCCTATTGTTAAGTCCTTCCGTAATTATATTTACTCCAAGGAGAAATTCTACAGTATAGACCGAAGTGCTGTGAATTTAAATGCTGGCGATTACATTCCTCCTGTTAACTTTAATTTAGTTGATGGGCGCACTGTTAGCATTCCTGGATTATGGGCTAAACTTATTCTTATTGATTTTTGGGCTAATTGGTGTGATAACTGTAAGAATCAACTTTACAATTTTAAACCCATCAATAATGAGTTTGCAAAGAAAGGTTTACAAATAATTCAAGTTGCCGCAGATTTCAATCCAGATTCATTACATGCAGTCACAGTCCGCGATTCATTGAGTTGGATGCATATGGCTGAAGAGAATCCTTACCATTCGCAATTATTCAAATCGCTAGGTGTTATTAAACTTCCAACAAATTTTTTGATTGACCGTTGGGGTAGAATTGTTGCTACCAACATTTATGGAGATTCACTGATATCAACACTTCACTCATTTTTAGATGTAAAGGTTGTTAAGCCTAGGGTTATTGTTGATTCTACAAAGGCAGTAACGCCCGTTCAATAATTAAATACTTAGAGAAATAATGCCAGCGGTTAAACCAAAAAAAGAGTTAGGTCAGCACTTTTTGCACGATAAGCGAACTGCTCAAAGAATTGTTGAGAGTTTACAGGCTGTAGATGTGGACAATGTATTGGAGATTGGCCCAGGAATGGGTGTGCTAACAGTGGATTTGCTTGCAAAATATGGCGATAAGTTTTGGGCTGTAGAGATAGATAAGGAGTCTGTTGCATATCTTAACGCAACCCTGCCAGGCTTGAGTAAAAATATTTTGGGAGAGGATTTTCTTAAAATCGATTTATCACAAAAGTTTAATGGGAAACTTGCCATTATTGGGAATTTGCCATACAACATATCGTCGCAGATATTTTTCAGTATTCTAGAAAATAGACAGTCGGTTACTGAGGTTGTAGCAATGGTTCAACGCGAAGTTGCGCTGAGAATTGCCGAGAAACCTGGAACTAGAACTTACGGAATACTTAGCGTTCTGCTTCAGGCCTACTACAACATTAACTACCTATTCACAGTTAGCGAGGGAGCATTCACACCTCCGCCAAAAGTTAAGTCAGCAGTAATCCGTCTGACTCGTAATAATGCTTTGCACTTAAACTGTAACGAGGAACTTTTCTTTAAAGTTGTTAAGGCATCGTTCAATCAGCGCCGTAAAACACTGCGGAACTCAATTCGTTCGGGATTTGCATCGATAGAGATAAGCGAAAAGTTTGCACAAAAACGTGCAGAGCAACTTTCTGTTGCTGATTTTGTAGAATTGACAAACGAGGTTGAAAAATTTATAAGCAAAGCCTAGGTTTCTGTTTGCAGAAAACTAAGCTTTGCTCAACAACACTATGCTTTTGTGTTAATAGCTTCTACTGGGCTTAATCTCGATGCAATCCAAGCCGGAACAAATCCTGACGCTATACCAATAACTGCAGAAATCAAGATGCCTCTTACAATGTTTGAAAGGGTAAGGTAAATAGAGAAGTCCGTAAAATTATTGATAAGGATTGTGCCAACAAATATTAGAAGCAGACCGATTGCGCCACCTAAAGTTGCAAGTAGCACTGACTCGTAGAGGAACTGAATCAGTATAAAATATCTTTTTGCACCCAATGCCTTTTGAATACCAATTTGGCTGGTACGTTCTTTTACTGACACAAACATAATGTTGGCAATACCGAAACCTCCAACAATAATAGAGAAGAATGCAATAAAACCACCTGCAAAGTTTATTGAACCAAAAATTGCATCCAGGCTATCCTTCATCAAACTGATTTGATTTAGGGCAAAATTATCATCATCGAGAGGTTTGAGCCTGTGGTGTGAGCGTAAAATTCCACGGAGTTCATCCATTAAATCGGCCACATCAACGTTAGGCTTGGCCTTAACCATAATCCAAGGACCATTACGGCGGAAATCAACCATCGATTTTGCAACTTCCAAGGGAATTAACACTAGGTCATCGTTACTGTCCTCTCCAATCGCCGATTTTCCTTCTTTCTCAAAAACACCAATCACACTAAGTTTTTTCCCTCCAAGGTGTATTGTTTTTCCAATTGGGTCGGCTCCTTCAAAAAGATTTTTTGCAATGTTGTGACCAATAACCGTTAAATTCCTTCCTGCGTTAAGCTCGAAGGGTGAAAAGAATCGCCCCTCGGCTAGTTCGAATGACCGAATATTGTCATAATCAGTACTAACTCCGTAAATAGTAACATCGGGAATATCGTTACGCTGGTACTTAACCTGTTGCCTGAACCCAACATTGAAACAGGCAGCCTCAGTTAAGTTGCTTCTTCGGCGAATCTCCTCCATATCGTCAATGGTGGGTTGTGGCCTGTTCATATATTTCCACCAAGGGTACTCCTCGTTACCGCCCCAAGGCCATTTTTGAACATAAACCACGTTTTTCCCTAGCGATTGAAGGCTATCTCTTACATTTTTCTCAAGGCTGTCAACCATTGTAAAAACCGAAATGATGGCGAAAATCCCAATGGTAATTCCAAAAAGCGAGAGGAACGTTCTTAGCTTATTTGCTGTAATTGCCTGATAAGCAAATGTCATGCTTTCGCGAGCCAAACGGATTAAAACGATAAACGGACGGAGAATTTTCATAATTTATTCTATCAAAATATTCAACAATCAATTTCTAATTTCTTTTTTGCAGATAACTTTTTAAATCATAGTAGATAAACAAAAGTATCAATTCCAAACAACTGAGCATAAAACCAACTGTTAAATACTCTGAATTTTTAGATAAAATATTTTTTCTAGGGTTTAATGCAGTGCTCGGCTTCTTTGTTACTACTCCCTTGGAATTAATCCAGTATTAAATCATTGAAAAATAGTCAAATACACCAATATTTTATCAATACATCAACCTTTATTAAGGGCTAAATGCTAAGCTGTTGATAAATTATTTTTATTTTTTATGATGATATATTGATATTTAAAAGCTTTTAACCATTTTTACTAATTCAAACAATAAAGCGTTTTGTAATCATAATAATCTGAAAAACAGAGTAATGAAAGATTTTAAACCAATAAAAACTGCATTGATATCTGTTTATCACAAAGATAAACTCGACGAAATTGTAAAATTACTCAACAGCTACAAGGTTAAAATTTACTCAACCGGCGGAACTCTTGATTTTATTGCAGGATGTGGAGTTGAGGCTACTCCAGTTGAAAACTTAACAACCTATCCTTCAATTCTAGGTGGACGAGTAAAAACGCTTCATCCTAAGATTTTTGGAGGCATTTTGGCTCGTCGCGATAACGAGAACGATTTATTTCAACTTCAAGAGTACGATATCCCTGAAATGGATTTAGTGATTGTTGACCTTTATCCATTTGAGCAAACTGTAGCATCGGGTGCATCGGAACCCGAAATTATTGAGAAGATTGATATTGGTGGAGTTTCGCTAATTCGTGCAGCCGCTAAAAATTTCAGAGATGTTGTTATAGTTTCCAATCGTAATCAGTATTCCAAACTAATTGATATTTTACAGGGTAACCATTGCTCAACAAGCCTTGAGCAACGTAAGATGTTCGCTGCAGAGGCTTTTGGAACAACATCGCACTACGATACAGCAATTTTCAGTTACTTCAATGGCGAGTTTCCTCAGGCATCGTTTAAGAAGAGCGTTGAGGGGTTAAATACACTACGCTATGGCGAAAATCCACATCAAAAGGGAGTTTTCTATGGCGATTTGAATGCTCACTTTGAGCAACTGCATGGCAAGGAGATTTCCTACAACAACTTACTCGATATTGATGCAGCGGTTAACCTAATCAAGGAATTTTCCGATGCAACCGTGGCAATTCTTAAGCATAACAATGCTTGCGGTGTTGCTACTCGTCAGAACATCAAGGAGGCCTGGGTTGATGCCCTTGCTGCCGACCCAGTTTCGGCTTTTGGTGGTGTAATCATTGCAAACAGAGTAGTAGATTTGGCTACGGCTGAGGAGATGAATAAAATTTTCTTTGAGGTTCTTATTGCTCCAGCCTATAACGATGATGCGTTGGAAGTTCTAAAATCAAAAAAGAACAGAATTCTTCTGACAATTAAAGATTTCCAACTGCCAAAGTATATTCACAGAACTTTGCTTAATGGCGTTTTGGTTCAGGAGCGCGATTCACATAAGGAAACTCCCGCTGAACTGAAAATTGTTACTAATAACGCACCAACCCAACAACAGATTGACGATTTACTTTTTGCAAACATCATTGTAAAGCATTCAAAATCCAACGCAATTGTTTTTGCCAAGAATAGGCAGTTAATAGCAAGTGGTGTAGGGCAAACTTCAAGGGTCGATGCGGTTAAGCAGGCCATTGATAAGGCGCGCAACTTTAACTTCGATTTGAATGGTGCAGTTATGGCTTCGGATGCTTTCTTCCCTTTCCCCGATAGCGTTGAGATAGCATCGAAGGCTGGTGTTAATGCGGTTATTCAGCCTGGCGGCTCGGTAAAAGACCAAGAGAGTATCGACTTTTGCAACAGTAATGGAATTGCAATGGTAATGACAGGAATAAGACACTTCAAACATTAAAATATAATACTTTCAAGATATGGGACTTTTTTCATTTTTGACACAGGAATTGGCCATCGACTTGGGTACAGCCAATACCATCATTCTTTACAACGACAAAATTGTAGTGGATCAGCCTTCGATAGTAGCCATTGACCATGCAACCGGAAAGATGATTGCAATTGGCGAGGAGGCTCGTGCAATGCACGGTAAAACTCACGAAAACATCAGAACCATTCGTCCATTACGCGACGGCGTTATTGCAGACTTCAACGCTGCAGAGCAGATGATTCGCGGTATGATTAAGATGATTAATACCAAGAATATGGTTTTTACCCCATCGCTGCGTATGGTAATTGGTATTCCAAGCGGAAGTACCGAGGTGGAGATTCGTGCGGTTCGCGACTCATCAGAGCATGCTGGAGGTAGAGATGTATATTTGATTTACGAGCCAATGGCTGCTGCACTGGGTATTGGCCTTGATGTTTTAGCTCCCGAAGGAAGCATGGTTGTTGACATAGGAGGTGGTACAACCGAGATTGCAGTTATAGCCCTTGGTGGTATTGTTTGCAATAAGTCGGTACGTATTGCTGGGGATGGTTTTACCTCAGATATTCAGGCTTACATGCGTCATCAACATAACGTGAAGATTGGTGAGCGTACTGCCGAGGATATTAAGATTCAGGTTGGTTCTGCATTGCCCGATTTGGATAATCCTCCAGCCGATTTCATTGTACGTGGTCCAAACCTTATGACAGCATTGCCAATTGAGGTGCCTGTATCTTATCAAGAAATTGCATACTGCTTGGATAAATCGCTTTCAAAGGTTGAATCAGCAATCTTTAACGTGCTTGAGCAAACTCCACCAGAACTTTACGCCGATATCGTTCAAAAAGGTATTTACCTTGCTGGAGGTGGTGCGCTACTTCGCGGTTTGGATAAGCGATTATCAGAAAAAGTTAATATCCCATTCCACGTAGCCGAGGATCCATTGCATGCAGTGGCCCGCGGAACAGGAATAGCTTTGAAGAATGTAGATAAGTTCCCATTCCTAATGCGATAATTATTCGCATTAGGTTTGAACCTAGTAAACTTTACCGATGAACAATTTTATTCGATTCCTTGAGAGGTTTCACTTTGTAATACTATTCATTCTGCTTTTTGCAATTTCGCTTTGGATGTACTTGGATACAACCTATTACCAAAAGGCACAGGTGGGTAGATTAACTAAGGGTATTTCGGGTGTTATTGCTGGACAGTTCAGCAATATTGGTCAGTACATGAACCTAAAACGTTCTAATATTGAACTTAAAATGGAGAATGTTGCCCTAAGGAATGAAATTGAACGGCTAAAGGTTACCCTGGAGGAAAAAGGATTCTCAACTAGAATTGACAGTTTGAATGGTGCCAGATATTTACATATTCCTGCAAGAGTTGTAAATAACTCGGTAAACCGTCAGCATAACTTTATAACCCTAAATGTTGGTCTTAACGAAGGGATTAGCCAAGGAATGGGGGTTGTTTGTAGCGATGGAGTAGTTGGGGTTGTGGCATCTGTTTCGCGAGATTTTTGTACAGCGATTTCTGTATTAAACACTGACCTCAAGATTTCGGCAAGACATCGCAAATCGGGTGTTTTTGGCTCTCTTTCGTGGGATGGATTAAGTTATCGAGAGGTGGTTTTACGAGACGTTCCTTTGCATGTTAATATTGCACAAGGCGATACTATTGTTACCAGCGGTTTTTCTGCAATTTTTCCTCGCGATATTCCTATTGGCACAATTTCGGAATTTTATAAAAAGGACGGTAGTTTCTACACTATTCGGGTTTTGCTGTTGACAGATTTCAAACAGCTCGATTATGTTTATGCAGTAAAATCGTACGATAATCCAGAGATTACAAAAATTGAAATAAATAGTAAGAATGATTAAGCAGTTACCTCGTTATCTTTTACTTTTCGTTGTACTAATAACCCTGCAGGTTTTGGTTTTTAACAACATAAACCTAAGTGGGTATATTAACCCTTATATCTACGTTCTTTTCATTCTGCTTCTTCCATTTAGCATTCCTAATTGGGTTTTATTAATCATTGGCTTTTTCACAGGGTTTACTGTCGATTACTATATGAATACCTTGGGGTTACACACATCCGCATCGGTGCTTCTCACTTTTGTGCGACCCACTGTTCTTTCGTGGATGAGTTACCGCGACGATTTGGATAGGTTCGACTCCCCTGGAATTGGAAGTAGCGGTTTGGAATGGTTTCTTCGATATGCAGTAATATCAGTGCTTATTCATCATACGGCATTATTTATTTTAGAAACATTCTCGTTTTACCATTTTCACATTACTTTACTCAGAATAATTTTGAGTACTCTTTTCACAACATTATTCATTGTGTTATTTGAACTTGTACGTTCAGGTAGAAAGTAGGTAAACCGTGCAGCTGAATATAACAACCGACAAAAAGTACATTGTTTCAGGGATTATAATCCTTGTATTCGTTGTCATTATTATCAAACTATTCTACATTCAGGTTGTTGATAGCCGTTACAAGTTCTCGGCAAACAACAACGTGCTTCGTTACATTACACAGTATCCTGCACGTGGACTCATATTCGATAGAAATGGTGATTTATTGGTAGCCAATCAGGTGGTTTACGACTTAATGATTGTTAAGAACCAAGTAAAACCTTTTGACACTCTGGAGTTTGCTTCTATGTTAGGATTCACTGCGGAGCAGGTGAAAGATGCGTTTGAACAAGTTCGTAAGCAAAAAGGCTATTCTCCCCGCAAATCAGTAGTATTGCTAAAGCAAATATCGGATTCATCGTATGCTCGTTTGCAGGAAGTCCTTTACAAGTATCAGGGTTTTGAGGTTCAGCCCCGTACGGTACGAACTTATCCTCGCAGAATTGCAGGTCACCTTTTCGGTTATGTTGGCGAAGTTGATGAGTCTGTGGTAAAGGAGCAACCTTACTACCAACAGGGCGATTATATCGGAATTAACGGGATTGAGAAATACTACGAGAATGAGCTCCGTGGTGTTAAAGGGGTCAATATATTTATGGTTGATGTGCACAACCGTATAAAAGGCCCTTATGAGGAGGGACGTTTCGATTCCATAGCCAAGGTTGGTAAAAATCTTATATCGACAATTGATGCTGACTTACAGGAGTACGGCGAAAAGTTAATGATTAATAAGATTGGTAGCGTTGTGGCTATTGAGCCCAAAACTGGGGAAGTTTTAGCCATGATTTCCAGTCCAACCTATAATCCTGAGTTGCTTGTTGGTAGGGATAGAGCGGATAATTTTAGAAATCTTCAAAACGATTCGCTTAAACCAATCTTCAACCGTTCAATAATGGCGCTTTACCCTCCGGGGTCAACGTTTAAGGTTGTAAATGCACTTATTGGCTTGCAGGAGGAGGTTCTTGCTCCATCAACAAGATACGCCTGTTACGGACGATACACTGTAGGTAGAGGAGTGGGGTGCCATAATCACTCATCACCACTGGATTTAGAGCATTCTATTGCTGCATCGTGCAATACTTATTACTGTCATGTATTCCGAAATATAATCGATAAACGTGAATTCAACTCAATAGAGGATGGCTTTAACAACTGGAAGCAGCATGTGGAGTCGTTTGGGTATGGCAACAAACTGGGAATTGATTTACCTAACGAGCTAAAAGGGATAGTGCCATCGGTTAACTTTTACAATAAATATTTCCGCAAAGGCGGATGGAGTTCATTAACCATTATTTCACTCTCAATAGGTCAGGGAGAGTTAGGAACAACTCCATTGCAGATGGCCAACTTGGTTTCGGCCATAGCTAACAGGGGCCATTACTACACTCCTCATATCGTAAAAGATATTGAAGGGAATGATGCAATTGACCACAAGTATTACGAGAAACATGTTACATCGGTAGACTCCAGTTACTATAAGTATATTATTAATGGTATGGATTTGGCCGTTAATGCTCCTGCAGGTAGCGGTAGTACAGCACGAATTGCAGCAATACCCGATGTAGTTGTATGCGGAAAAACAGGAACATCCCAGAATCCTCATGGTGAGGACCATTCTGTGTTTTTTGCTTTTGCACCAAAGGATGACCCCAAGATTGCCATAGCTGTTTATGTTGAGAATGCGGGTTTTGGTGCAACCTGGGCTGCTCCAATTGCAAGTTTAATGATTGAGAAATATTTGAAAGATTCTATATCCAGACCATATTTAGAGGAGTATTTATTAAAAGCAAACTTATTAGACCGTCGTGCAAAAAGGAAATAAACTGGTAAACAACCTCGATTGGACTACAATATTCATTTATATCCTTTTGGTATTAATGGGTTGGATGAATATTTACGCTGCCGTTTATAGCGAGGAGCATAGTAGCATTCTTGACTTTAGCCAACGTTATGGAAAACAGCTGATTTGGATTCTGTTTGCGTTCATAATAGCCACTGTGATAATGCTGAGCGATACGCGGTTGTACATGGTTTTCTCATACATAATTTATGGATTGGTAATTGCATTACTTCTCGGGACATTGGTGTTGGGGAAAACGGTTAATGCATCAAAATCATGGCTACAGATAGGCTCGTTTGGCTTACAACCTGCTGAGTTTGCCAAATTCGCTACTGCGCTTGCCCTTGCTAAACTGATGGGACCTTACGGTTTTAAACTTAACAATATACGGTCCTACTTAATGGTTTTTGTATTGATAGCAGTTCCAGCAGGGATTATATTATTGCAAAATGATACGGGCTCGGCGCTAGTTTTTGGGGCGTTTATCTTCATTCTATACCGTGAAGGTTTACCTGGTTGGATTTTAGCCTTTTTGATTTTTGTAGTATTATTATTTATAGTAACGCTTATATACAACCCAGTATCCATTGTTATTTTTCTATACATACTCACTTTAGTAATTTTTATACTTCAAACAAGAAAGTATAAGGATTCATTCCGATTGACTTTTGGATTAGTTGGAATGGGTTTGTTAATGTACCTTGTTTCAGAACTATTTGATTACAAAATTCCAACTCCATACTATTTCTTTATTCCTGTCATTATTGGGATTGTAATTGCTTTTGTATATGGTTTGGCAAATCGTTTTAGGCAGGCATACATTTGGGCTGCATTTTTAACTGTAGCAATTGCTATGTCGTTATCTGTCGATTATGTTTTTCATAACGTACTAGATGTTCATCATCAAAAACGTATAAACGATTTGTTAGGGATTGAGTCAGACCCACTTGGCTGGGGCTATAACGTTAACCAATCAAAAATTGCGATTGGTTCGGGTGGTTTCTTAGGTAAAGGCTACCTTGCAGGCACTCAAACCAAGTATAACTTTGTTCCAGAGCAAAGTACCGATTTTATTTTCTGTACGGTTGGTGAGGAGTGGGGATTTTTGGGTTCAACTGCTGTCTTAGGGCTATTTCTTTACCTTTTGCTCAGATTAATTCGGATTGCGGAACGCCAACGTGAGGGTTTTGCTAGGGTTTACGGTTATGGCGTAGTGTCGGTTTTGTTCTTCCATATTGTTGTAAATGTGGGAATGACGGTGGGTGTATTCCCTGTTATTGGAATTCCATTACCATTCTTTAGCTATGGAGGCTCCTCGCTTTGGGCTTTTACAATACTTCTATTTATTCTTCTCAAATTTGATTCCGATAGGTTTGGGCATTAACCTAACTGAACGTCAAATTCATTTTCTGAAAGTCCTACTAAATCTGCAAAAAGCAGATGAAAATGGGTTTTGAAAAGTTCAATATTTGAATTCAACTGGACAATTGCGTAGTCTGCTTTTCCGGGGAGAGATGAGTGGTTACTCATAATTTCCAATGCTCTATGTATTCCCTCTACCGATTTATAGCTGTAAAGTCGGTTGCTTTGAATCATAAATGGCAAAAATCTGCGTACTTCTTGTGGTAACAAATTGTAGTTTTGCAGCATCTGCATATAAAAAGTTCGGGTGAAGTTTTTTAGTTCTCTGTTCGAGTAGCGCTCCCATTCATTTGCCAGAATATAGTCGAAAAGAACATCGGTAACAACCCCTGAGTATCGTCCTAGTTCTGGTTTCAGTAGTTCGTTGCAAATCTTTGTTGAAGGGTGCGAGTCGGTTAAACTATCAATTGCTCTGTGTAATTTTATTCCAAGTTGAACCTTATGGGGGTAATTCTCGAACTTCCGCCCCTTTACATAATCGCCAATAAAGTTGCCAAGCCTAATTTCCACATCGCTTCCCGACAAGTAAAGATGAGCAAGAAAATTCATTGAGTAAGTATGCTAGGTTATAGTTTTACAGAATCTATAACCTCATCGGACTCGTTTTGTTTATAACGCATCAACTTAAATGACTCTCCATCCCATACTGAGTAGGTATTGCTAACAAGCCAATCGCCCAGTACAACCAAGTTCGATTGTTTTTCGAGAGGGTAAATTATTGGCGAATGCCAGTGACCGTATACAAAAAAATCGAAATGCTCTTTCTCCAAAGTCAACCTTGAGAACTTGGTGATTTGCTCATCCTCTCCTCTGTAATTGTGTGTGATTTCTTTAGAATAACGGCTGCTAACACTCCACTGATTCCCAAACCATAGCGAAAAATTTGGATGCAGCTTAGAAAACATCCATTGCAAAGTAGGACTGGTAAAAATTCTTTTTAGTAATTTGTATCCGGCATCGCCAGGGCCAAGTCCATCGCCATGGGCTAGGAGAAATTTTTTACCGTAAAACTCTTTAATTACTGGCTTGCGATGCACTTCAACTCCAAGTTCTTTTGGGAAATAATCGAACATCCAAACATCGTGGTTTCCTGTAAAGAAGTGCACTGGTACACCTTTGTCGGCCAAGCAGGCAATTTTTCCTAAAAAGCGGGTATAACCTTTGGGTACAACCCTCCGGTACTCGAACCAGAAATCAAAAATATCGCCTAAAAGATATAGTTCCCCAACATCATCGCTAATGCTATCGAGCCAACTATTAAACAATTTCTCACGAGGAAGACTTTCGCTTAGTGTTGGTAAGCCTAGGTGCAAATCCGATGCAAAATATATCTTTTTCTTGCTGGTCATACTATTTTAAAGCCTCTGCAAGCGCTTTTTTAAGATTGTTCCCGTAAAGGTTTTTCCCAATTATGTCTTGGTTTTTTCCAATTAAAAAGTTGGCAGGGATTTGCTGAACGTTATAAAGCATTGCAGCCTGAGAGCCATTTGCATCGCCTTCGCAAACACTAATCCAAGGCAAATTAGCCGATTCAACAGCACTTATCCATTCATCACGGTTTGCATCAAGGGCAACCTGATAAATCTCAAAACCTTTACCTTTGTACTGTTTGTAAATATCAAGCAGTTCTCTATTGTCCAGAAGGCTATTGGTATTTCCTGTAAGCCAAAAATCTAACAGAACAACCTTGCCTTTTAAACTCGATAATTTAACTTTTACACCATTCTTGTTGGGTATATCTAACTCTGGTATTGATATTTCCGACTGCGAAATTAATTGCTGAAGTTGGGTGTTTCTAACCGCTTTCTCAATCCTATTAATTTCATCAACCATACCTTTAGTGTACTCTGATTCTGGATATAACGCTCTCCATGCCGAAGCAACGGTTTTTAACGTCAGTAAATCCTCAGAACTGTTGAACACAAAAAGATTATCGTTATACTTTTGGTAAATAGCCATTACACTGGCTTTCGACATTGGATTTTCTTTAATGAACTTAAGGCTGAACTCCTTTTGTGCATTCAGTGCTTGTTGAAATTCTGCCTCAAGTTGAGCCTTCTCGGTCTCGCTTTCAGACTTAACGTATTTTGAACTCAACTCGTCAACCTTAATTTTTGATTTGGCAAATGCCACTGCTAAAGTTTGGACTTTTGAAGACCCAGCAGAGCCAGTAACGGTGTAATCCAACATTGCGTTTGACTTGAATTTTACATCAATTATCTCCCCCTGCTCAGCAAGAAGAGTTATTGCACCATCATTCCGAACACCAACAGTATAGAATGCAGGTTCTGCACCTTGCTTAACCTTAAATTTCTTAGTGTTTTCACCTGCCGATATTTTAACAGAATCTAAAATGGTGGTTTTCTTAAAATCCACTCTCGAAAAGTACAGCATACTCCTCTCATTCGAAACCACATTAACTTTCACAGTAACTCCATCCTTATTGCTGCACGAGGTGCTAAGAACCATAAAGGCAATAATTACCCCAATAAAACTTGTAAAGCGACCCATAAAATTTTCCGTTTGAGTTTAATGAAAGGCAAAATTAACCAATCATTCGTAATTTCAAACTTTTGAAATAAAGTTTAACTAAGGTACAACCTTGGTAACTTGAATATAAAAGAGGGAAAGGCGCTATTTAATTTATCACTCATCAACTTATTTGAATTATCTTAGCGTGTAAATTTAGATGTAATGGAACTGTTCGAAAAACCCAAGGGTTCATATATTAGCTTTTTCAGTAATAAAGTGAAAATGTTTGGTGGAATTAACCTTGCACAGGGAATTCCCGGATTCAATCCACCAGCCGAACTAATTGATGAACTGAATGTTATATCAAAAACAAACATTCATCAGTATGCGCCCGGTTTGGGTAATTTAAAATTACTTGAGTTGATAGCCCATAAATACAATGTAGAAACTGGGAATCTACTAGTTGTGCAAGGTGCTACCGAGGGTTTATCGTTAACTTATACCTATCTGCAAAAGCTTATTGGTAATGATTTCGCAGTTTTGGCTTTTGACCCTGCTTATGAGAGTTATAGTAAGTTACCCGAGATTTTTGGTCAGCCTTTTATTGAGTTCCCGTTAGCTGATGATGGCTCATTCAATACCGAGGCGTTATCAGCAGAGATTATAAACAAAAATGTAAAATTGATTTTTGTGAGTTCGCCCGGAAATCCTTACGGAAAGGTGTTTTCGAAAGATGAAGTGGATAGTTTGGTTGAACTTTCTGGCAAACTGGGTTTTTACTTGGTCTTCGATACGGTTTACGATGAACTTTACTTTAACGAATCACCTTATATTCCTGTAAAGTCATTAAATGAAAGGTTGTTTATTGTGAGCAGTTTTTCCAAATCGCTTTGCATAACTGGATGGCGAATTGGTTATATCATTCACGATAAATCTCACGCTGCTGGTTTGCAATCCGTTCACGATTATATTGGCCTATGTGCGCCGTCGTTGCTGCAGCAAACTCTTGCCAACTATTTGGAGAAGTATAATTATGCCGAGGATTTTAAGGCCGGGTTCAGGCGAAATATAAGCCAATCGTTCCAATCCTTGAGTAAAGTTCTGAATGAACAGGGTTTTCAAATACCCAAAATTGATGGGGGCTGTTTTATTTGGGCAGAACTGCCAAAAGAGTTTACGGATGGATTTCGGTTTGCATCGATACTGTACGAGGAGAATAAAGTGGCTGTAATTCCCGGCGAGCATTTTAGCGCTAACAAGACCAATTGGATTCGTTTTAATATTGCTCGGCCTATGAATGAGATTACGGCTGCTGAAAAAGAACTCGTTCTATTTATGCAAAAGCACAAAGGATGATTTTTGCAATCACCATAATACTCTCCCTGTTATATGCAATTCTGTTGCTTTCGTTACTTATTGGTCTACTGAGAACTTTGAATTGCCAAAGGTTTGCTAAAAAAGCCGATGGGATTAGTGTTATTGTGGCTTTTAGAAATGAGGTGGAGAATCTTCCAGAACTCATAAAATCATTTAATTCGCAAACCTTGCCTTTTAGTCAATGGGAGGTAATTTTTATTGACGATAACTCCTCCGATACAAGCATTTCGGCTATCAACTCAAACTCAAAAAACTTCAACTTTAGATTGATTCAACTTTCTGGGGTTGAGGGTAAAAAACGGGCAATAATTGAAGGTGTGAAAAATGCTAGCTATAATTTAATAGCAATTACCGATGCCGATTGCACTCCTTCAGAATTTTGGCTTGATAGTTTGGTTAAGTCGGGAGATTTTGCCTTGATTCAACGCCCTGTTCTGGTAGCCCCCTCCTACTCTATTGCAAATATGTTTGAGGCGTTGGATTATGCATCGCTTATGGCAGTTTCGGCAGGTTCATTCGGATTGGGAAGACCAGTTATTGCCGCATCGGCAAATTTGGCGTTCAGGAAGGATTTGGTAGATGTTAACATAGAAACTCTCCGCACGGATATTTCCTCAGGCGACGATATGTTTTTGCTGCATACAGCAAAACAAAATAAGGATAACAAATTGATGTTCAACTTAAGAGCAAACGGATTTGTTACAACAAAATTCGAGGGTGGTTTTAGCGGATTTATTCGTCGTCGTAAACGTTGGGCATCTAAGGCATCAGGCTATAAGGATTTTGATACAATTCTGGTTGCCTCGGTTGTACTGTTATTCAACTTGTCGATTGTGCTTTTGGCTATGGGTTTGTTATTGGGATACACATCAATTTATAATCTGCTGATAGCCTTGCTTATTAAAACATTTGTAGATTTTCCGCTGCTTTTTGTTTTTCTAAAACGAACAAAACAGCTAAAATTGATGCTTGTTTTTTTACCTTTACAGTTCATTTATCCATTTTACATTAGCTATTCGGCCATTGCCGGATTATTTGGAGGACAAATTTGGAAAGGAAGGCAGATAAATTAGAGGAAATAGCCCGTAGCGGTTCGCCTTGGCAAATTGCCATACGAAGGTTGTTATCCGATTGGGTTGCTGTTGTATCGCTTGTTTTTATTGGCGTTACTGCTGTAATTGCATTGCTGGGATATCTTATTTCTTCCGATTCTACACCATACTCAAACAATCAGCATCTTGAGTTGACCACCTGCAAACCGGGTTTTAAGGTTCAAATGCTACAGGCGCATAAGCAGGAGGATGTGCTGGATAGAACTTGGATTGGAAAAATGATGTACGGCGAGGAGTTGCCCTATAAGGAAATTCCCTTGAATAGTTATCGGTTTGTCGATGGCTATATTGAAGTTGAGGAGTACAACCCAATTCCAGAATCAACACCTATTGTTACCAAGCATTCGTTGGTAAATGTGCTTTACCGTATTCATCCCGATTTTAAGCCAGAATACACATTGGATTCAGCTTATTTTACCTTGGCCGATGGTCAAAAATTATCGAAGTCGATAGTTGAATTGCAGCAGCAAGTGCAGTCCGAAAATATTGTAACCCGCAAGTTTATTCTTGGTACCGACCGCTTTGGTCGCGATTTGTTCAGCCGGTTGATTATTGGTGCACGCGTATCGCTTTCCGTTGGATTTATTGCGGTTGGAATTGCCCTTATAATAGGCATTGTGCTAGGAGCCTTGGCTGGTTTTATACGTGGCTGGGTTGACGATGCTATAATGTGGTTCATAAACGTGGTGTGGAGCGTTCCAACCCTACTTATGGTTATTGCGCTCACAATGGTTATTGGTAAAGGCTTTTGGCAGATATTTGTGGCCGTGGGGCTAACCATGTGGGTGGATATGGCCCGTGTGGTTCGTGGACAAGTGCTCTCAATCCGCGAAAAGGAGTTTGTTGAGGCTGCAACTGTTCTTGGCTTTAGTAGGTTTAGGATAATATTCCATCATATACTCCCCAATATTTTCGGTCCAATAATAATAGTATCGGCAAGTAATTTTGCCACGGCAATTCTAATTGAGGCTGGTTTGAGTTTTCTTGGGATTGGTGTGCAACCACCAATACCATCGTGGGGAACAATGATTAAGGACCATTACGGCTACATAATAATGGACAAGGCCTACCTAGCCATACTGCCCGGTGTGGCAATTATGCTACTGGTGCTAGCATTCAACTTGCTTGGGAATAGTTTGCAGGATGCTTTGGACCCAAAGGCAGTGGAGAGAAAATAAGTTTTATTATCGGCTACTACTAAATTGAATTTATGTGCGCTTATTTACAAACCCTAATGCAAAGTTGTTTAGTTTAGAAATTTCAAAGAATTTTGACTTCCTCCCAGGAATGCTCAAAAAATGCATAAACCAATCTTCACATACTCGCAAATGCGGGCATCCATTCTTGAAATTTGGATGTTGTATTGAACACTCGTGGATTCCTGATCTCCGCTGCGCTGCGTCAGGAATGATGCGGATGGTAACACCACACCCTAAAGGCACATGCCTGCGTAGGCAGGCATCCATTCTTAAACATTAATTATTGTTCTAAATATTTATGGATTCCTGATCTCCGCTTCGCTACGTCAGGAATGGTGCGGATGGTAACACAACACCCTATAGGCACATGCCTGCGTAGGCAGGCATCCATTCTTAAATACAATATAACTAAACCCAATGCTTCGCCAAATCATCCCAGTTTGGGTTTTCATTTTCAATAAGTTTTATCTTCCACTCTCTTTTCCACTTTTTCAACTGACGCTCCCTCGTAAATGCCTCAAAAGAAGTTTTGTATGTTTCATAATATACTAAACAATGAACATTGTATTTAGAGGTAAAACCTTGAATATTATTACCTTTATGCTCAGCAACTCTTCTCTCAATATCATTGGTAAAACCAACATAAAGAGTTCCATTCTTTTTACTGGCAAGTATATATACATAAAATTGTTCCATAAGTTAAATATACAAAAAATGACGACGGACCTCTACCCGCTATGCCTTAAATCCACCAGAAATGATTAAGCCAATCTTCACATACTCGCAAATGCGGGCATCCATTCTTGAAATTTGGATGTTGTATTGAATACTCGTGGATTCCTGATCTCCGCTTCGCTACGTCAGGAATGTTACAGGTCGTAACGAAAGACACTAAAGGTACATGCCTGCGTAGGCAAGCATCCATTCTTAAACATTAATTATTGTACTAAATACTTATGGATTAGCTTCGCTGAACTCCCTTCGTTCGGTTGACTTCGTCGAATTTCATTTCCTGATCTCCGCTGCGCTGCGGCAGGGATGTTACAGGTCGTAACAACACACCCTATAGGCACATGCCTGCGTAGGCAGGCATCCATTCTTAAACATTAATTATTGTTCTAAATATTTATGGATTCCTGATCTCCGCTGCGCTGCGGCAGGAATGGTGCGGATGGTAACACAACACTCTATAGGCACATGCCTGCGCAGGCAGGCATCCATTCTTAAACATTAGTTATTGTACTAAATATTTATGGATTCCTGATCTCCGCTTCGCTACGTCAGGAATGTTAAAGGTCGTAACAACACACTCTATAGGCACATGCCTGCGCAGGCAGGCATCCATAAAATGTGGTTAGTCCATGCAATAACCCATCAGCACCCACCTTTCAGCCCAAAAACCCTGTCAGGGTTTTGAACCCTGACAGGGTTGAGTCGACTAGTTTTTTCCACCAGCAACTGCTCCGAAAACATAATTTTATTCCATTCTTGCAGAATGCATTAGAACAACCGTCAATTTTTCTTCCAAATCTGTTACAAAAACAAAAAAATAACCTTAACTTAACATCCCTTTTTCCCGAAAAAACTCATATTTATACCTTGTATTGTCAAAAATTTAACACACTGTATTTCAAAGAAATAAATTAGAAAAACACATAAATAACAACAAAACAACTAACAACACATAACTTAAATTTACGCCTATGAAAATTAAAAATTTACTCACAACACTGGCTCTAACCGCCACATTCCTTTTTACTGGAAATGTTGGATGGGGACAAGTAAACATTGCAGTAGGAGAAACTTACACTCAAGACTTTGATGCAATTGGAAATACGGCTTCAGCATCCTTGCCTACAGGCTGGAAAATTGAAAATATTACACCCGAAAGAACTGTTACAGCCGCCTATGCATCAGTAGCCAACACCCAAACAGCCTACGCTCTCACGTACAATGCAGCTATGAGTAGTACCGCAGGCAATGGTAGGTGGAATTTTGGGGGTTCTTCTGATGCAGACAGAGCAATAGGAGGCATTTCTTCTGGTTCTGCATCAAAATCGGTTAACATGTATCTTCAAATCACCAATAATGGAGCTGAAACAATCGGCAATTTCACAATTAGTTATGACGCTGAAAGGTATAGGAATGGAACAAACGCTGCTGGTTTTTCAATTAGATTTTACTATTCAAAAACTGGAGAGGCTAACTCTTGGACAGAGGTACCAGATCTAATTGCAACTTTTGCTGGGGCAAATGTAGATAACAATGGATCTACAACCAATCCAATGGAAACTAAAAATATAACAAATAAAACACTACAACAATCGATAAATCCTGGTGCCAGCATATATCTTGCATGGAGTTTTTCTGTTACTAGTGGTTCTACAACCTCTAATGCTCAGGCTCTAGGAATAGACAACATAAACATTGTTGCAAATGCAGACACACAAGCCCCTGTTGCAACCTATAGCCCAACCAATGGAACTACAGACATTGCAATCAATACAATTCCTACTATTAGTTTCAATGAAGCAATACGAAATATTGATGATTCCGAAATAACCGATGCCAATGTAGGCTCATTAGTAACCTTAAAGGAAAAAGTTTCAGGAAATACTGTAGCAAGTACCATTACTATTGATGCTACAAAAAAAATTATCACCATTACTC
>Ga0209717_1000328_pt1 | contig 59722 bp, 43 predicted proteins | sample AD_UKC048_MetaG_FD_184418 | JGI IMG/M metagenome (GOLD analysis project Ga0209717, IMG submission 184418) | Active sludge microbial communities of municipal wastewater-treating anaerobic digesters from USA - AD_UKC048_MetaG (SPAdes) (version 2) | ecosystem: Engineered > Bioreactor > Anaerobic >...
CAAGATGAAAACAATGCAATTGGTCGCTTGGCCTTACATAGATTGTGAGTAACGAGGGATATCAGATGCCCTCAAACAACCTGAGAAACAATGAGTTGGAATTTACACCAACATTTGGGACTCAACAGTCAAAGTTTTTCTCAAGCCGCGCCATCCTAATCGGTCCAACCCTTACCATAGGAGCTTAAAACCTGTCAAGGGAAAAAAGACACAAACAATGTTTACGACAATTTGGACACGTTCAAGCATAATAGCTGAAATGCATGGTTATATATCAGTAATACATGCAGTTATGATACCATCGAAATAAAGACAGGGATACCTTGCAGGCCAAGAGGGAGTGAGCTTATCTCTCAGTTGTATAAGGATATGGAGTTATTGTGGATATATATCCACAAAAAGGTCAAAAAAACCCCGGATCTTGGCATCCGGGGTTCAGGATTGATCAGGAGGGGGTCTTATTTCAGCAGTACCGCCTTACGGAAGTAGCTGCTGGATCCAACTTTCATGCGGATGTGGTAAACTCCGGTGGAGCAGGTTTGGCCGTTAGAATCCAGTCCGTCCCAATCGGCGTTGTGGTATCCCGGGTTTTTGTCGCCGACCAGGATACTGCGGATGAGCTGGCCACGCGAGTTGAATATCTCGAAGCTCACGTTGCCGTTTTCCGCCAGGCTGAAGGGGATCTGGGCGCTGGGATTGAAAGGATTGGGGTAGATGGGATGGAGTTCCGTGACCAGCGGAATGCCGGGGGTCTGGTTGCCTGTGGGGGCATAGAGGATGCTGATGGGGCCGTGGAAGGCCACTGTGCCGTCCAGATCAGAGTTTTGCAACCAGTAATAATAGGTTCCCTCATCAAACACCTCGCTGTCTTTGAAGCAGTAGGTCTGCTGGGTGGAGGTATTCGTGGCCTCGATCAGTTCGCTGATTGTGGTGGCTGTACCCAGTTCGCCTGTGCTATTGCGCAGAACATAGAAACCAAGCACTCCAGTCTCTGTTTGAGTGACCCAGGTGAGGTTCACCAAGTTATCCGCAGAGATGGTGGCGGTGAAGGAGGAAAGCTCTATCGGGAGGGGGTCCTCATCCTCCAGTTCGTAGATGGTGTGGATGCGGCAGTGCACGGCGTCGGTGGAAACCCAGGCGGCGCCTGTGCGGCTCAGATATCCCTCCACAGTATAGCCCGGCATGGCGTTCTGATAGACCGCCAGGGCGGCCTGGTCAGCCGCGGTGGTGCCCATGAAAGGCATGTAAACCCTGCCGTTGAGGATATAGGAGTTGGTGTAGGGCTGGTCATCGGGGCAATTGACCCTGATGACGGTATAGGGTTGACCGGTGGCGGAAATGATGTTTGCCCATTCGGCCGCGATCTCGTCCAGGGCCGTGTTGTTGGTTCCTCCATCAGCGATCAGCACGGTATCCTGAGAGAGCAGTTTGGCCCAGCAGTCGATGTGACGGATATATTCGTTCGTGGGGTCTGGCCAGGTGTAAAATCCGCCGTTGGTCACGTCGCCCCGGAAAAGCTGCACCAGGTCCAGAAACTCGGTTGGCGTGTACTGGTAGTTATAGGGATCGACGGCTGAACCAGTCCCGTTGCCAGTGGCGGCGTCATAATCATTTTGCAGATAGACCCATTCGTCGGCAAACTCGCGGTGCATGCCGTCGGTAAGGATGTTACCGCCGGTGAGGGACATGTCGATGTAGAAATAGTCGATGTCGAGCGCGGCACAGATGGCGGCGTTGACGGCGTTGTCGTTGGTCCGGCCAGTGCGGTTGTAGCCGAAATCGATGATGCCCAGTTGCCTGGTGGCTCCGGTTCCGTGATAGATGGAGATGGGCCCGTAATCCCGGATCCAGTAGCTGTCGGTGGGCGCGGTGATCCAGGTTACGTCGGCCGGAGGAATGCCAATGGTGTTTTGGAAATAGGCTTGGGCCGTGGCAAGGGTTCCGGAGGCAACCACCACAAACAACTCGTCGTTGAATTGCCAAAGGTCATAGATCATGTCGTCCGGGATACCCAGCGGATACCTGATGATGGCGCCCTGGGCCGGTTCCCACTGGGCTATGTGGCGAGGGTTCATTGGCAGGGTGGAACTGATCACCCGCAGGCTCACAGGCACAGAGATGGTCCCGGCACTGGTGGTGAGCACCAGGTTCGTTGTATAGGTGCCAGCGGCAAGGCTGGAGGCGTCCAGGACAATATCCAGATCGTAACTGGTGGAGGGCGTCACCGTGATGGGGAAGCTGGGGGAATAGCTGAGCCAGGCGGCCCCGTCCGTGACATTGGTGATGCTCAGATTGCTGGCCGAGGTGTTTCTTATGCTCAAGACATCAGATCGCGAGCTGTTTGTTGCCAGTAAACGGCTGACAGATCCCGGGTCGATCCTGTAGGACGTGTTAATCTCCAGCTGGATCTGGCTGATGCTGCCCGTTCGTGCATCGGCAGTTCCGGGATTGGTGACCGAGTAGTTTGTGGTTGAGCTGTAGTTGTACATGCCGGTGTTGGTCCCGCTGGTGAAGCTGCGCCAGCTCCAAGCCGAGCCTCCGTTTCCTGTGGCATTTTCATCCACGGCGATCACCAGATTGTCCTCGTTGTTGTAGGGGAATGGATTTTACAGGATTATCTGCATCCAGCCGGTGCCCGTGGGTATTGTGACGGTTCCGCTATAAACCTGTGTCAATACGGGGGCTGGCACCCAATCCGTGGTTGAGGCAAATGAGGTCTTGGATGTGTAGCCCAGGTAAATCGTCCAGTTGTTGCTGTTGGCCAGGGTGCCGGAGGTCGCTTTGTAGAAGCTGAGCCGTTCGATCACCCCCACGGTGTTGATCTGGGCCTGGGTATAGATCTGCTGGGAAAAAGTGTAGTCGCGCTCTGCCCTGATGGGCAGATATTGGTTGCTGGCGGTTCCCGAGCCGATCGTGACCGTGACGGCTCCCAAAGAAGAAATGATGCCAGGCAAGCAGGCCAGGATCAAAAACATTCTGGTTACTGGTCTCATAAGATCCTCCTAAAGATCATTTTACTGAATGCTAAAACTTCTGGAGTCACAAATACTTTTCAAATCAAGTCATATTCACTATATGTAAAGTCAATTTACCCTTTCATATTACAATTGCATTTAATTGAGCGGTCATAGATTTGTGTCAAGCGGAATGTTTACAAATGTGACCTCAGGTTAAGATTGTCCTTGCTGATGGAAGTTTTGGCTTTAACAATTAAGTTCATGCCATTCAATAAGTTGGTGCGTGGTGACAGGACGGCTTTAATTCGTTTGGTTTGGTGAGTAGAAGCAGCAAGATGTTGCTGGGCAAGAATTTAAGCACCTTGTGGACACTTTTCCACAGGGAGACCAAAAAAACCCCGGACGGGAATATCCGGGGTTCAGGATTGGTCAGGAGGGCCTTATTTCAGCAGCACCGCCTTGCGGTAGTGGCTGCTGGTTCCAACTTTCATGCGGAAGTGGTAAACGCCGGTGGCGCAGGGCTGGCCAAAGCTGTCCAGTCCGTCCCACTCGGTTTCGTGGCGTCCGGGAGCTTTGGGGCCAAGTTCGAGGCTGCGCAGCAACTGGCCGCGGGAGTTGTAGATCTCGATACTCACTTCGCCGCTTTCCGCCAAGGTGCAAGGGATCTGGGCGAGGGGGTTGAAGGGGTTGGGGTAGATGGGCAGAAGTTCCGTTACCAGCGGGATAGTGGGAATATGCATTTCACCGGGGGAGTAGAAAATGGACACAGGGCCGAAGAACTCAAAGGAACCGTCAAAATCCAAGCTTTCCAGCCAATAATAGAATGTACCGGGTTCAAAGATTTCTTCGTCAACAAAAACATAGACCTGCATCTGGGATGTGTTTGTGGCCTGAACGAAGGTGTTCAGCATCACCGCGCCCTGCAGATCATGGGAAGTGTTGCGGTATATTCTGTAGCCTGAGACATTTGTTTCTGACTGCGAAACCCAGGTGAGTTGCACAAAGTTGAAGGCACTGAGAACCGCGGTGAAAGAGGAAAGTTCCACGGGCAGGGTTCCGTCATTGTAGGTGAGGCTGATGTCATCCAGATAGCCCAAGGTTTTGGTGCCATTATCGACGATAGTGAATTGGAAGTAATAGGTACCCGGGGCAGGAGGGGTAAAGTTCTCGGCTGTATAGAACGCTGCGGGTGTCTGCCCGTTGATGTTTCCGGTGCTGTAGAATTGGGTCCAGGGTCCTGCCTGGCTGGTGCTGTAGGCCAGGTCGAACCTAACCGTGCCGTTGGTTCCGTTGAGGATCCAGCCGGTGATATCCGCGGTATCGCCGGTGTCAAAATCGAAGGCCCGGGAAATGATGTAGCCGTTTCGGCCCTGGAAACGGACTGAGTAATCCGTTGAGTTATAATTTCCAGCCCCCCATTGCCCTGTTGTCACAGACGCCGTATCCCAGATATAGTCGGGTGGAAAACCCAACATGTCGGGTGGATCAAAGTTCCAGTAACTGGTACCGTAATGCATGGCACCCAGCCACCCAGCCGCAAACACCAAAAACGCGACCAAAGCTACTCGTTTAGCCATTTTGTACCTCCTTTGGGCGTAACGCATACCCAAACAGCTCCACGTAGCAAGCGGGCCGGCCCCGCCAAGCTGCAACTTTCACCGTTAAACCAACTTTACGTCTAAACGAAGGCAGCTTCCTGCGGGACCAACGTGACCAACTTTTGGCATGTTGACATTGCTTGTCAAGTTATTTCTGAGCTACAAAACATAATTATGGATCCGAGCCTCCTTCAAAGAGCTGTAATGCCTCCCAAGATCACGATTGATAAAGAACATGGGGCTGTGGAAAATTATCCACAGTTTCTGGGGGACAACAAAAAACCCCGGCGCTAACCGGGGTATGTTATGCTGTTCTTTGCACGCTCGGAGGTTTTGAAACTCCGGCCAGGCTTGTGTAGCCTGGCAAGCGCGAAGTGACTATTTCATCATGATCATTTTCTGGGATCTGCTGTAGTCGCCGGCCCGCATGCGGTAGAAATAGACTCCGCTGGACAGGGGCTGACGGTTGTTGTCCAGGCCGTCGAAGACCACCAGGTGGTTGCCGGCGGTTTTGGCTTCATCCACCAGGGTGCGGACCAGCTGGCCTTTGATGTTGTAGATGCCGATCAGGACGGGCGTGGCTTCCTTTACGCTGTAGGCGATGGTGGTGCTGGGGTTGAAGGGGTTGGGGTAATTTCCCTTAAGCTCGGTGACCGCGGGGATCACAGAATCGCTGTTGGCGAGGGGGTGTCCGGCGCCCAGCAGATCCACGCTGAGGGCGGGATTGGCCGGATCGTCGGTATTGATCAGCATGGCTACGCTGTAGTTGGTTTCGTTCAGCGGCGTGAAACTCAGGTTCACAGTGAGGAAGGACTGGGCCGGCACCACGATGAAGATGAAGTTGTTGGGAGCGCCGTTGCCCTGTTGGATGGTGAAGGGCGCGTCCACCGCCACGGAGCCGATCAGGACGGCATCACCGGTGTTGTTGATGGTGAAGGGCAGGGTGGCGGTTTCTCCGATGAGCACGCTGCCAAAATCCACGCTGGCGGCATCCAGGCTGATGACGGGCGCTCCGGCAACTCCGCCGGTGGAGGGGAAGACGATGTCGTCGATCCAGGCGCAGTCGCTGCCGGCGGAGCTGTAGCTGTCTTTCACGTATTCCCAGGTGAAGGTGTTCAGGCCGGGCTGGACGTCGTAGATGATCTGGCTCCAGATATCGTTGCTGCCGGACCACTGGTTCCGCATCTGGTTGTTGATGTAGAACTTGAGGAAGTCGTAGTTCTGTTCGCTGGAGACCTTTTTCCAGAAGGAAATGGTGCCCGCTGCGGGGCAGTTCAGGGTTACGGTCATCGAGGTGCTCTGGCTGTGGGTGATGGTGGCGCTGCGGGCGGCGTTGCTGCCGTTGTAGCTGCCGGAATCGATGGTCCAGTCACCCCCGGTGAAGGTCCAGTCGAAGGCGGCGAAATTGCTCTCGAAGTTTTCCGCCACCAGGCCGGCATTAACGGTATAGGCATGGGTGGAGACCATGTCTCCGGCAAAGAGCATGGTGTTCAGGTGTATCACCGAGCCGGCCGGGATCTGGGAACTGAAGGTCACGAAATACTCGATGTGGCTGTCGCCGCCGGCCGGAAGGGCCGCGCAGGAAGTCTGTACCGGTTCCGAGACGTTCATCGCGCCGTCGATGACCATGGCGGTGGTGATCTCGTTGGCCTGGGCGTGGCCGGTGTTGGTATAGGGAAATTTCAGGGTGACGCTTTCGCCGGGATCGATCATGCCGTTGTTGTTGCCCAGGAAATCCTCGATCACGATCCCGCCCCAGGTGATGGCCGGGGCGTTGAGGGTGATGTTGCGGTTGTAGGCGTAGGTTTCGGTGCCGGCGGTGGCCACGATGTGCAGCTGGGCCACATGCTGGTCCGGAACGTTGCCCGCCACCTGCACGCTGAATCCGGTCACGGTGCCGCCGCTGGAGTTGGGGGCTATGTCCGTGATGGCTTCGCTGTTGCTGATCAGGGTCAGATACTGGTCATCCGTGCTGAGGGACACATTCACGCCGGTGGCGGCGTCTGTGCCCACATTGTCCAGGGTCACGTTCACAGTGATGGTTTCTCCGTATTCGGGGATGTTGTTGTTGTCATCCGAGACCACCATGTCGGCCACGATCAGGTAGGGCCCGCTGGCAGGCAGCACCTGCACGGTGCCGATGTGGGTTACCTTGTTGAAGGCGGTGATGGTGAGGGTAAGGTCCATCGGCTGGAGCGGCGGATTGAGCATGTTCAGAACGATCGTGCCGGAAACATCGGCGATGCCTGTGGCATAAACTGTTCCGGCCGCGGAAAGGGTTACTCTGGCCCCGGGGACGGTTTCCACCATGAAGGTGCCCATGCCGAGGAAGAGGACGGGATTGTAGGTGGCCGTGAGGGCTTCGGGATTCTTGCTGCGCACCATCAGGGAAGCATCGCCAAAGATGTGCCAGCATTTATATTCGCTGAATCCTGAAGTGCCGTAAACCTCGATCATCTTGGAGGAGCCGTTGTAGAGCAGGCCGCCCAAGGTTTCTTTCGCTTCGGCTATCAGCAGGTCTGTAACCTCGTCCTGCGCGCGCATCGGTGGATTCCAGCTTTGGTTGATGCTGCTGGCATACATGCCCACAGCGCCGGTGGGGTCGCCCGTGCTGTTGTTGGTGGCGCGCAGCCAGGCTTCGGCGAAGCAGGTCTGGCTTACAAAGTTGCCGTTCACGCAGGCCACGCTTACGATGAAAGGCAGCATGAAATCGTTGGTGAGGGCGTTCACGTGGGTGTTGCTGAAGCCGGTGGTTCCCCAGGAGGTGGTGGAACCGTGGCCGGTGTAGTTGATGAAGCCGCGCCCGGCATTGACGTTCGTGGACACCTGGGTGGCAGTCGCTCCCGTGGCTTGATACAGTTGGTCAACGCTGGTGTAGCCGTAACCGAGCAGGTCGGTGCGGATGTTTTCCATGTGCTGCTGGTCGCTTTCGCCCATGTCGCCCTGGGAGCCGCCGCCTTCGTTGGAGGCGATGCCAACAGCACGCTGGACCCATTCGCTGCCGGTTTGAACATCCCGTTCATAATAGACGGTGCGCTGAACCTGGGTTTGCATTTCGGCCTCTGTCTGGGCGGAAAATCTGCCCACATAGATGTCCGGATAGTTGTCCGCGCCGGCCAGTAGGGCGAAGGAGGGGTCGGAACCCCCGCCGCCGGAGGTGAGGGACGGCACCTGGGGCGCGTCGCCGAAGATCTGCACGAACATCAGTCCGTTGTTGAGGTCATACTGGCTTTGGATATAGGTTTTGATCTGGTTGGCGGTGGGTCCGGCGACGGTTACGTCCACCACATCCACCAGGTAGCCGTTCTGGCGTTTCCAGTCCACCCAGGGCTGCATCGCGGTGTCGAACATGGAGTGTTTCACAGCCAGGATGCGGCCGGATTCAGCCAGGTCCGGATATTTGGCCTCGTTGAAATTGAGGAACAGGTTCCGGTAGATGCCGGCGAATTCTCTGGCGTGGGAAGTTTTGGCCAGCGGCAGGGAATTGGTCAGATCGGTGCCGGAAGCATCGATGGCCACGCTGAGCCGGGTGTAAACCCGCAGGGTCTGGGTGGCGGGATAATACACGAAGGGCTGGAAGCGCACCGTGATGCCGCGATAGTCGCGGATTATGAATGGTTCGGTGAGATACGAGGTTTCAGAGGGCCAGGGCTGGTCGCCAAAATAGACGTCGCCAAAGCTGTAGGGAACCGAATCCGGATCGATATCGCGGGTGAGGTTGCCTTTGGAAGGCGCCACCGGCAGCTGCAGTTCCACAAATTCGCTGTCCACCAAGCTCAGCTGCATCGCGGCGGTGTTGGGTATGATCACGCTGCGGGCGAGCACGGGCAGGGTGGGATGGCCCGCTTCCAGGGTGATGCCTTCTTTCTTGAGGCTCAGCTCGTGCCAGGTCGCGCCGTTGATGGTCACCGGCTCGGCGTTGAATTGCCCCAAAGTGAGTTCCAGCACCATATGGTCCGGTGTGCTTTGGGTCAGGCGGATCTGGTTGGGCAAGCTCCCAACCGTCACCTGTTCCGCGTTAAGCGCCATCCCCAGCGCTAAAAGCAGGGTTAAAAGCAGAAACATGCGTTTCATCTTTCCTCCATGGGTCCGTTTATAATTCTGTTCAGGCCGGACTTAAGCAGCATCGGCCAAAGATATGTTCAAGAAATTACAGGCAATTTTCAAATTCTTCCCGATCCTGTCAATAAAAAAATCCATTGCCATTCGCTGTCAAGAGCAAAGGCAGGCGGTGCCTGAACAAGCGCCGCCTGCCAGAACTGATCTATTTCATTAACATCATTTTAAGGGTCTTGCTATAGCCGGGGGCGTCCATGCGATACATGTAGATGCCGCTGGAAACGCCGCGGTTGCTGCTGTCCTTGCCGTTCCAAACCACTCTGTGGTTGCCGGCGGGCAGATCGCCGTCCACCAGTTCGCGCACCAGTTGGCCTTTCACGTTGAATACGCAAACCCGTACGGGGCCTGCTTCTTTGGTTGAGAAGCTGATGGTGGTTTCCGGGTTGAAGGGGTTCGGGTAGTTGCCTTCCAGCTCTGTCACCAGGGGAATGGAGCCGGCATCGTTGTTGGCCACATTGGCCTGGACGTGCACGGGGATGACCAAACTGGGAGTGGTGGTGTCGTTGGAGGTGATGATGATCTCTACGTCGAGGTTCACCGCCGGGCTGGGAACTGTGTATGTGAGCGTGTAGGTGTGGCTTTCGCCCACGGGAATGGTGTAGGCGAAGTCGTTGGCCACCGCGCTGCCGTTGTGCGTCAGGCTCATGCAGGCCGGGTAGCTGATGGTTCCGCTGAGCGGCACTGTGCCCAGATTGTTGATCACGAAATCCGCCGCGAGCTGATCGTTGGGCTGCACGTTCAGGAAGTTGATCTCCTCCTGAGGCACGTAGATCATGGCCACTTCTCCGCTGCCGGAGAGCGGGAACACGATGTCGTCGATCCAGGCGCAGTCGCTGCCGGAACTAACCGATCCGTCTTTGCTGTAGGCCCATTTGAAGGTGTGAGTGCCGGCAGTGACGGGATAGCTTACCTGCAGCCAATCCTGGTTTCCGCTCCACGAACCCAGCTCTTCGTTGTCGATGCTGAAGCGGAAGTAATCCCAGCCGCTTTCAGAGGAGACCTTGCGCCAGAAGCTGATGCTGCCGGCGGCGCCGACGTCCATGGTGAGGGAAAGCTCGGTGTTTCCGCTGTGGGTGATCGCGCCGGACTTGGCGCCGTAGAGGCCGGAATGGACATTGGCGGTGCCGGTTTGGATGGTCCAAGGCACGGGGCTGGTGTTGGTCCAGGGGTAGGTGCTGAAGTCTCCGCTTTCGAAGCCTTCGCCGGTAACGCCGATGGTGAGCAGGATGCAGTGGTTGATGTTTTGCGCGCCGGCGGAGATGGCCAGGCCTAGCGGGATCATTTCGCCGTTTTGCACTTCCGGGCCCAAGGTAGCGGTGAAGTTGATGGGAATGGTCACGCCCACGGCCATCGGCGGCAGGGTAAAGCTGGTGGCGCTCAGGCTCACGTGGGGATGGTTTTCCACGATGGTGAGGGTCCCGCTGTCGGTGGGCATGTGGCCGTTGTTAACGATGTCCACTGTGACGGAGATGTTCTCGCCGGGTTCCAGGAAGCCGTCGCCGTCCGGATCGAAGAGGATGGGATTGCCGAACTGCAAGTGGGGCGCGTTCACGGTGATGCTGCGGCTGGAAACCCACTGGTTGGTGCCGTCGGAAACGGTGATGTCAAACGGCACCTCCGTCTGGTCCGGGATAGCCAAATGGATCAGGACGCTGAACAGGCCGGTCTGGTTGATGGTCCCGCTGGCGGGAATGCTGGGCAGGCTTTCGGTGGCCTCGAGGATGCTCACATACCCGCAGCTGCTGCTGAGGGTGGCGGTGAGGTTGGAGGCCTGCTGGATGCCCACGTTGTTGAAGGTGAGGTCCATGCTGATGGTCTCGCCGGCCTCGGCGATGCCGTTGGCATTGGGATCGTTTACGGCGATGGGGCTAACAGTCACGTAGGGGCCGGTGTTCGGAACCACCTGCACGTTGGCGATCATCGGTTTGCGCAGCGAGCGCGTGAGCACGATCTGCGCGGTGCCGGGTTCGGTGAAAGGTGTGAAGTTCAGGCTCAGGAATCCGGAGGCGTCGGTGAGGCCCACACCGTGCAGCTCGTTGTTCATGGAGATGGCCACGTAGCTGTAGGGATCGGCGATCACGTCCAGGTTGCCAAGGCCCAGGAACATCGTTTGCGGGGCCTGGAAGCTGTTCTGGGCGGGAATGCCAAAATAGGGGATCAGGCTGGGATCGCCCATCACGGAGTAGATCTCCCAATAATAGTTGATGCGGCTGCTGTTGGCCTGCACCACGGCCATGTTGCCCATGGTCATCGCGGAGGCGGCGGTGCTGCCCCAGTCCGCGAAGGCTTCGTTGTTGTCGTGGAACATGGCGTCGTAAGCGCCCAGTTTGGTGCCGTCATAGGCAGGGGCCTGGCCGTTGGGGTTCGGCTTGAAGCCCACGCCCCAGTAGTAGTCCTCATCCCAATAGGTGCTGTTGGTGCCGCCGATGTAGATCACGCCGCCCTTGTTCGGCGCGCGCAGCCAGGCTTCGGCAAAGCAGATGCCGGTGTCGAAGGCGCTGGTGAGGCAGCAGTTGCCCACCACGAACGAGCTTTCGTTCACATTCTGCAGGCTGTTGATGTTGGCGATGGTAAAGGTGGGGTCGCCCCAGGAAGTTTCGCTGCCGTGGGCGGTGTAGTTGGCATAGCCCACTCCGTTTGAGACGTCGGCCACGATGGCGGCGTCGGAGGTCTGGGAAGCCGGATACAGATAGGTGTGGGAGGTTATGTTGTGGGCGGGGTTGAAATAGTTGACTGTGCCATAGTTGATCTGGCCGTTGGCGTGGGTGGGCGCCCAGTAGCTGTCGGCCCCGGCGATCATCACCACTTCGCTCAGATAGGCGTCGTTGGGCATGGTGTACATCTCGTGCATGAGGGTCTTGTTCACCTGGTTGGTCACTTCGGCCTCGGTGGTGGCGGAGAAGCGCCCGAAGTACATCTCCGGCATATAGTCCGTGCCTTGCAGGCGCACATAGTTGAGGTCGGTCACGTGGCTGCCGGTGGAGCCTGAATTTGAAGGCACCTGGGGTGTGTCACCCACGATCAGCAGGTAGGTGGGGGCGGGATTTTCCGTGGTGGCGGCGTTCCAGATGTTCTGGATGTAGGTCTTGATGGCGCCGGCAGAGCTGCCCGTCTCGGCGGTGGTGGCCACGATCACGTTGAAGCCTTCCTGCTTTTTCCAGTTCACAAAGGGCTGCAGGGCGTTCACGAAGTTGGCCGGGGTGATGATCAGATAGCTCATCGGATAGCGGTTCAGGGAGATCCGCTCGGATTCGGGGTTGAACAGCAGGCTGCGCAGCGATCCCTCAAAAACGGGGGAGAAGGTGCGGGCGCGCAACTCGTCGGTGGCGATGTGGTCCGGATTGATGAACTGGACGCTCACCTCGGCGCTGTAGATCACTTCGATCTCGCCCCGGGCGGGGTTGTAGCGCACGGGTGCAAAATCGAGCGCGAACAGCCTGTAGCCGCGCATGTGGCCCAGCTCGGTCACGCTGATGGAGGCGTCGCTGGTCCAGGCATCACGGTTGTAAAAATCGCGGTTCACCTCAAAGGGGATTGTGGCCGGGTCAGCGCTTTTGGAAACCGATTCCTGGCGCGGGAAAACAGGGTAATTAACCCCTTCCTCGCCCAGCTTGAAGCTTTTGCGCAGAGCGGTGGTGAAACTTGGGACTACCTGCGCCCCTTCTGGAACGCTGATGATCTGGCGCAGCAGGGGCAGACGGGGCAGCCCGGTGCTGTTGGTGGAGGTGTACTGCTCCACTTGCAGGTCCGTGAAAACGCCTTCCTTGGTCTGAACTTCCTGGTAGTCCAGTTTCTCTATGCTGTAGCGGACGCTCAGGCCGTCCCCGCCGCTGCGGGTAAGCTCGGCGGTGGTGGGATGGTTTCCCAGTTTGATCGAACCCTGGGTCGCGGCTAGAAACGCCACCAAGCCCAGGATGATGAGCATGACGAAAGTCTTCTTCATGTTCTCTCCTTGCTTTGTATCTTAGTTTTCAGACATTCTTCCATTATATGTGGGCTCCGTGTTGCAAGTTCAGTTCCGAAACCGGCCAAAGTTTTGTGCCCGTTGTCTGGCTGGCCACGCAACATCTTATTCCGCCGCACCACAGGGCCTGTCACCACTTCTATATCCGTTTTCGGGAGGCAATATCTTCCACATCATTCGCTTTGGTCTATCATGATCATTAGACCCGGGAATTCTGTCAATTTCTTTCTGCCGCTGCCCAGCCCAAAGTATGTCATTCCGTGCGTTTTCACCTGAAAAGCCAGACTCTTTGTCATTCCGGGAAGCGTGCGCCAGCACGCAGGGTCCAGGAATCCAGGCCTCGCGGGTAATGCCCTGGGAGGGTGTCGATGCGGACTGTGTCTGGTTCGACCCCAACTTGGATGTGATGTTTTTGGCTCAAGTTCATTCATGGTGGGAAAAATCGAGCGTCATTCCAGCGCAGGCTGGAATCCAGGTCTTTTGACGGGGTGGCGGGGTTGCCTTGGGGATCGACATTGGTCGCAGGAGTAGAACCAGTCTGGATCCCAGCCTACGCTGGGATGACGGGTGGGGCGGGTAGTAGGTTCTGGATCCCAGCCTACGCTGGGATGACGACAGTCGCACCCACTCTATTTGAACATGAGCCATGTTTTTTTTGGTTTGACCGCCTGGATTCCGGGGCCCCAGGGGTTGAAACCCCCTCCCCGGAATGACACAGTGGGGCGGGGAAAACTGAAGTGAGGGATTGTTTACTGTAGTCGATGCTCCTGCGTCGCTCGACTCCAGCGGAGGTTCCACCCCATCACAATACGCCTTTGCTTTTACTCTGCTTTTCCTCCTTGACCTTTGTGTTAAATTATTCTCTGTGTCTCTGGGTCTCCCTGTATCTGTGTTAAAACACACTCCGTCAATAGCTGAAGAGCGCGCTGATCTCGTCCCGGCTGAGAGAGGAGAGCACGGTCTGGGATTCGGAGACCACCTCGTCGAAGAGCTGGAGTTTGTGTTGCTGCAGGTTCATGATCTTTTCCTCCACGCTGCCTTTGGTGATCAGGCGAAAAACCTGCACCTTGCGGGTCTGGCCGATGCGGTGGGTGCGGTCCACGGCCTGGTTTTCCACCATGGGGTTCCACCAGGGGTCATAGAGGATAACGGTATCGGCGGAGGTGAGGTTGATGCCGGTGCCGCCGGTTTTCAGGCTGATGAGGAAGAGTTTCAGTTCCGGGTCGGTCTCGAAGCGCCGCACCTCGTCCATGCGGTTTTTGGTATGGCCGTCCATGTAGGCGTAGCGCAGGCCCTGGGCGTCGAAGACGCGGCGGATGATCTTCAGCATCTGCACGAACTGGGAAAAGACCAGGATCTTGTGGCCGCTGTCCAGGGCATCGGTCACCAGTTCCAAAAGCTGTTCCAGCTTGGCGGAGGCCTCCAGTTCGGGCAGGATGTCCGGATTGGCCAGGTGGGGATGGTTGCAGATCTGGCGCAGCTTCATCAGCGCGGCCAGGATGTGCACGAAATTGAGGTTGGCATTTTCCGGGGCGTTGAGCAGCTTTTTCTGCACCATTTCGATGATCTGGAGGTAGAGCTTTTCCTGCACGGGGTGCATCCGGCACCAGGAAACCTGTTCCTGCTTGTCCGGCAGTTCCAGCAGCACCTCTTTTTTGGCGCGGCGCAGCAGGAAGGGCGCCACGGCGCGTTTGAGCTTCACGGCGCCGGTTTCCGGCTCTTCCAGGAATTCCTGTTTGAAGCGTTTGAGCGTGCCCAGGTAGCCCGGGATGAGGAAATCGTAGATGGACCAGAGCTCGGTGAGATTGTTTTCCACGGGGGTGCCGGTGAGGGCCAGGCGGTGGCGGGCGGAGAGTTTTTTGATGGCGTAGGTGCGTTTTGCGGCCACGTTCTTGATGTTCTGCGCCTCGTCCAGGATGATCCACTCGAAGTCTTTTTCCTTCAAGGCCGCGATGTCGTTCAGCACCACCGTGTAGGAGATGATGAAGAGTTTCACGTTCGGGTTTTGCAGCAGTTCCAGGCGTTCGGCCTTGCTTCCTTCCACGATCTGGCAGGGGATGTTGGTGTGAAATTTCTCGATCTCCGCCGCCCAGTTGTAGAGCAGGGTTTTGGGGCAGACCACCAGGCTTTGGCTGTCCGGCGGGGCCCAGTGGATCATCGCCAGCGCCTGGATGGTTTTGCCCAGGCCCATCTCGTCGGCGAGGATGCCGCCCAGGCGGTAGTGCTGCAGCATCCGGATCCAGGCGATCCCGGCCTTCTGATAGCCGCGCAGGATGGTTTGCAGATAGACCGGCAGCGCCACCTGGCTTTCCAGATGGCCGCGGATGAGATCGCGTGAAAGGCCGGTCAGCCAGTCGTCGCCCAGCATGCGGAAGGCCGGGTTTTCCCGCATGTAGCGCTGGTAATAGGGCAGGTTCACCAGCCGGGAGCGGTAAACCTCGTCTGCCAGTTTTTCGCTGCGTTGCAGCAGGCGTTCGGTCTCGCGGAAGACCTCCGGGTTCGAGATATGCAGAATGCGCCCGTCCGCAGTGTGCAGAAAATCCTCTTCCGATCTGAAGAAGCGGCTCAGTTCCTCGTGGCTGAAGCTCAGGTCGCGGTAGCGGTAGGAAACTTCATAGTCGAACCAGTCGATCTCTTCGCTGCGCCTTGCCCGGATCTCCACCTGCAGCCCCACTTTCTGGATGAATTCGCTACGCAGTTCCGGCGCGATCTCGATGTCCAGGGCCTCGCTTTCCAGTTCGAACAGGCTCTGGCGCAGCCTGGCCAGGTTTTCCGCGCCGCTGAAAACCAGCTGGGAATGGCGCTCCAGGCGGCTGCGGTCCGCCCCGGCCAATTTGTCCGTAAGTTGCTCCACCTGATGGAAGATCTCCGGCGGCAGATGGAACCAGGCGTTGCCGCCCTCGCCTTCTGAAACGTAGTCGCTGCGCACCAGCGGAGCCGTGAAGCTGGTCACGGACAGCGGTATCTCCAGGCGTCGGTCTTCCTCGCCGGGATGCGGCGAAGGATAGCTGAGCCGGCCTGACAGGGCCACGTTGTCGCCCAGTTTTTCCACCTTCAGCCGGATACGCGGAGCGCCGGAAATGATCAGCGGGAGGTCGATCGAGGCGTCGAAATCCAGATAGATGTCCTGTTTGTGCAGCTCGCGGTGTACCACGGTGCGCCAGTAGATCAGGTCTTTGGCGCTTAGCAGCAGTTCCTGGCTGAACAGCCGCTCCAGGGTGGCGTTGCCCAGCGGCAGCCAGACGGGACGCGCTTCGTTGCGGAACAGCAGCCAGGTGGGAAAGCCGGGATAGACCACGGAAATTTCGTCCAGGATCACCGGAATGACGCGGAAATTTTTCTTACCGGCGGGCTCCACCCTCAGGCTCAGAGGATAGGGCTGGGAATTGAATTTTAGTGGCTCACCGGTCTCGCGCACCCTCAGCCGGCCGTCCAGGTCCTGCATCAGCACCAGGGCCGGGGCCAGGTCCTTTTTGTAGAGCGACCAGAATTTCGCCTTGGCGCTGTAGGCGGCCTTGTGCGCGCTTAGATAGCGGAAAAAAGCCAGTTCGGCGTCGGAAAGCACCTCCAGCTGTTCCTGGTATTCCTCCAGCTTTTGTCTGGAAACGCCTTCCGGACGCCCTCCGCCCTCGATCTGCAGCAGCCTGGGCAGGTCCAGGCCCCCATAGCTGGCGTGGTAAAAGCGTACTTTGTCCGTTTCCGGGGCGTAGAGCCGCTCCACCTCGATCACGGCCCGGTCGTGTTCACCCCGCCAGTATTCGCTGCCTCGCAGCACGCCGCCGTCGCAGGTTTCCACGGCGGGGGTCTCGAAGATGTCGGTTTTCAGGAAAAGGTAGGCGTAGCGCAGCACGCTGAGATAGTGGCGGCAGCTTTCCTCGTCGCGGCATTCATGGCAATGGTGGCTCACCACGGTTTGGGAGGTGGGGTCGTAAACGATGTCGAGCTGCGGGGCAAAGAATTCGCGGCGCTCCCCGGCGGCGATGAAATGCAGATGATAAAGGCCGTTCTCATCGATGGATTTCCAGTATTGCAGGTCGCCCCGGTCCAGGGCGATCACGGCATGGTTGAAATACCATGAAGCCGATTTTTCATGGTAATCCTTGCTAAACAGGCGGGCCATCTTTCCTCTTTGCTGCGTTAATCAGTCCATCGGCCAGCGATTGTCGGTTTTTGTCAACTTATTTCCGCTCAGATTTCCTTTTTCTGCCCGATTCATGGCAGCTGATGTAGATTTTCCCTGTCTTTACACAGCGTTCGCAGATGTTACCCACTATTGTTGGAGGGACATGCAATCTGAACCGAGGTCTTCGGTTTCAAACTGCAGGCTTCGCCCTTATCACACTTCCCATTCACTTCCTATTCACTTCCCGCACACTTCCCGCCTGTCAGGCGGGAACTAAGCGGGAGGCGGATGAGAGGCGAATAGGCCAGGGTAAAGGGCGGATCAATCGGTAAAAAAATCCCGGAGCCAGAGGCAACCGGGATCAAGCTGGCGATCAAACAGCGGTCAGAAACCGATCCAAGGACCAACGCTGAAAGTGAGGCCTTTGAACTTGGTATCGGGGGAACCGGAGATGGTGAAATCGTCGCCGGCGCTGGAATCCACCTTCCAGCCGTTGTAGGTGGGGATGCCGAAGAGATAGCCCACTTCGGCGCGGAGGGAGAGCCAGGAAACGAGATTCACCAGCAGTTCCACCCGGGGCTGCACCACGAAGTATTCGCGCTTGAGGGTGGCGGTGAAATTGTCTTCGGTGAAGATCTGCGGCCAGTTGAAATCGGATTGGGTTTGGGTGTATTTAACGGTGTGGCCGCCAGCTCCGAACATCGCTCCCAGCGAGGCCGCAAAGCCACGGGAGATCAGGAAGCGCTTGTCCAGGGTCACGCCGCCGAAGGAAGCCTCGTATTTCACGTTGGCATGGGTGGCTGGGTCGAAATCCTCATATTCATAGCCGACGCCCAAACCGCCCACCATCACTCCGTTGCCGAGGTTCAGCTTGCCGGCGCCGCCCTGCATCAAGAGGCCTTTGCTGTCGATGGGGTTGAGGCCGAAATCGTTGTTCGAGGTTTCCGTGTCGCCGATGCTGTTCAGCAGTCCGTTCACGTGCTCCACCGGCAGGATGGTCCAGTAAGGCACCCAGCCGCCACCGCCCCAGCCGAGGTCTTTTTTCCGGCCCGGCCTGTTTTCGGGGTCTTCGACATACACTTCTTTGCGGATCTCGCGGCTGAGTTGCTTCTCCCCCTGGGGACGCGGCTCCAGCACCAGATCGAGGTCGGTGATCTCCACGTTGCGCCAGACGCGGAGGCTGATCTTCTGGCCCGGGGCCATGGCGGAGCGCTGGCGGTCGAATTCTTCCAGATTGGTGACCGGTTTGCCGTCGATCTCCATCATGATGTCGTTCACCTGCAGGCCCGCTTTGTCGGCCGGAGAGCCGTTGGTGACGCCGGTCACGAGGATGCCGTAAAGGTATTTGTAGCCAAGTTCGTGGGCTTTGGGGAAATCCAGGTCATCCACGTAGATCCCGAAATAGACCGAGACCGGCAGTTCGGGCACCTGGGTGATGATCATCTCCACTTCGTAATCTTCTTCGCCCTGGGCGAACAATGCGCCAAGGGACAGGAGCAGAATGGCCAAAATCATTAGGGTTGGTTTCATGGGAAACTCCTTGAATGTTTTTCCAAAAGAGATAATAATGCAGGCGGGGCGGACCACAAGCAAAAATTGGGTTCGGGCGGGGGGGGGGTACGTAGCGCAGGATGCCGATCCGGCGAAAGGACAAAACGCAGCCTTGGAATGCTGCGCTACAGCCGCCGCCAAGTCCGACCACAGGTCGTCCCGGAAGGACGGGCGGCCGAACTGGAACAAATCGCTTGACTGGAACGGGCGTTGCTTGATCTTGGAAAAACACGCAAGTTCCCAGCTGGGGATAAAATTTGGAGACCCGATGAAAAGATTTATAACGCTCGCGGCTTTGCTGCCGCTCTGCCTTGCGCTCTGGGCAAACACATTCGTGGCCGGGATCCCGGTGGAACGGATCCGCTCCGCCCCGGAGCAAAGCCTGAACGAATCCATGCGCCAGCTTGACCAAGCAGGCTGCGCCATCCTGCATTACGACGCCGAGCTGGCCATCGCCCTGGTGCCGGAGGGGAAATTCCAGGCTTTCCGGCTCACGGAGCTTGACGAGGCCCATAAACTCTACCTGATCGGGAAGATCCCCGGCCAGGGCCAGCCGGAGCTGGGCGCCGGGGGCAGGCTGCTGCTGGAACTGAGCGATGCCTACCTGATCGAAAGCGGCCTGGACGAGATCCAACTGCGCGAATTGATCGACCACCCCTTCACCCGGCTGGGGCCGGAGCCGCTGCGCTTTTCCCAGACTGCGCTGCCCTCACCCACCGGCCACAGCGCGCGGACCGATATCGACCAGATGATCGCGCTGGTGAACGCCGCTTCGGTGCAGAGCACCATCCAGAGCCTGCAGGACTTTCAGACCCGCTACGCGCGGGCGGACAACCGCCTCCAGGTGGCCCAGTGGATCCAGCAGAAATTCCTCAGCTACGGGGTCACCGACGTGGTGCTGCAGGAATTCCTGTGGCAAAACACCAGCCAATACAACGTGGTGGCCACCATTCCAGGCACCATCTACCCGAACCAGTACATCGTTGTGGGCGGGCATCACGACTCGATCTCGAACAACAGCGATCCCTACGTGTTCGCGCCCGGGGCCGACGACAACGCCAGTGGCAGCGTGGCCGCCCTGGAAATGGCGCGGGTGATGATGGCCAGCGGCTACCAGCCCCGCACCTCGATCCGCTTTGTGACCTTCGCCGCGGAGGAATTCGGCCTCTGGGGTTCCAAACACCACGCCCAGACGGCATATCTGGCCGGCGAAAACATCCGCCTGATGATCAATCACGACATGATCGCCAACGAAACCGGGCCCCAGCCCTGGCAGGTGCGCCTGATGCCTTACGATGGCTCGCTGGACCACAGCGCCTACGCGGCCCAGATCACTGAACAGTACACGGACCTGGATGCCTATTACGGCAGCATGAACAGCGGCAGCAGCGACAGCCATCCCTTCTGGCAGAACGGCTACCACGTGATCTACTTTTTCGAAGACGACTTCTCGCCCGTCTATCACTCCGCCCAGGACTTGGTGGTGAACCTCAATCCCGCTTACTGCGCGGAAGTGATCAAGGCCTCCGTGGCCTGCGCCGCCTCCTTCGCGGACATGCCTTCGGCCCCGGTGGGCCTTACAGCGCAGGATTGGGGCGACGGCTCCACCGTCCTGCTGAGTTGGGAGGATTTGGGCGACCCCCTGATCAGCTCTTACAACGTATATCACAGCACGGTTTTCGGCAGCTGGGGAACGCCCGGGGCCACTTCCGCCAACTATCTGGCGGTGCAGGGCCTCACGCAGGGCCAGCTGTACCATTTCGCGGTGGGCTCCGTGGACAACTTCGGCAACGAAAGCTATCTGGTCTATACCTCCGCTGTGCCGCTCTCCGTGCCGCTGGAACCGCAGAATTTTGCTGACCAGCCGCAGTATCAGAGCATTGCGCTGGACTGGGACGACAACCACGAACATGACCTGGCCGGCTACCAGCTTTACCGCTCGCAGATCCAGGGCGAACTGGGAACGCAGATCGGCGGGCTGATCACCGCCAGCGAGTATCTGGACAACGATGTGGTGGGCTCGCTCAACTACTATCATTACAGCCTCCGCGCGGTTGACCAGGGCGGCAACGCCGGTCCTTTCGCGCAGGTGGTGAAAAGCCGCCCCGTGACGCTGGACCAGGGTGTGCTGATCGTGGATGAGACGGAAAACATGGGCGGAACCAATCCCTTCCAACCCACGGACCAGCAGGCGGACGATTTTTACGCCCTGGCAGCCGCGAGCTTTGCCACCACCGAACTGGACCTCAACTCCCTGGCTGAAAACCTGCGCCTGGCCGACATCGGCGTCTTCTCATCCATCATCTGGCACGGGAACGACCAGGCCAGCATGGACTATCCCTATTTCGCGCGGGAAGCGCTGCAGCAGTATATCCAGGCCGGGGGCAACCTGTTCTTCAGCGTGTACTTCCCCTCGCTGGCTTTCGAGCTGAATTCCAACTATCCGGGCAATTTCAACAGCGATTCCTTCATCTATGAAACGATCGGGATCGCGGCGGCCGATTACGCCGGCAACACAGCCCGCTTCCGCTTCGCCGTTCCCGTGCACGACCAGTTTCCCGCCGTGAACGTGGACCCGGACAAGACCACCACCAGCCTGAACGGACACATCATCCGCGTGGAAAGCATCAGCCCCAGCCCAGGCTGCGCCACCATCTACAACTACGGCACGGATTACGCTGACGACACGCCCCAGGGCGCGATGGGCGGCCTGCCGGTGGGGGTGCTGAACCTGAACCAAAGCGGCAAGGTCTGCGGAGTGAGTTTTCCACTTTACAACATCTATCAGGACGACGCACGGGAATTGGTGGAATACGTTTTAACCCAGTATTTCGGCGAAACAGTGAGCGCGGCCGACGATCCCGGGCTGGTACCCGGCGCGGGTATTTCCCTGGCTCCGAATTACCCCAACCCCTTCAAAGGCGAAACCAGCTTCCGGCTGGAGCTGAAAAATAACGCCCAGCCCGTGCTGGTGGAGATCTACAACCTCCGCGGCCAGCTGGTGAAAACCCTCTTCCACGGCAACAGCCCCAAATCCGTGGTGCAGCGCTGGGACGGCTTGGACAACCACGGCAGACCGGCCTCCAGCGGCATCTACATCATCCGCGCCAGCCAGGGAGGAAACTCCGTGCAGCGGCGGATCGCCTTGGTGAAATAGGTATCCCACCCATCAATGATAAAGCCGGCAGAGCGATCCGCCGGCTTTGTTTCAATATGATGGAAGTGATCAGCTGCCCAGGGTGGCAACCATCACGGCCTTGATCGTGTGCATGCGGTTTTCCGCCTCGTCGAAGACCACGGAGTTGGGCGATTCGAACACCTCGTCGGTAACCTCCATGGCGCTAAGCTTGAACTTGGCGTTGATCTGCTTGCCTACAGTGGTCTTGAGGTCGTGGAACGCGGGCAGGCAGTGCATGAAGAGGGTGCTGGGCTTGCCGGTTTTTTTCATCATGGCGGCGTTCACCTGATAGGGTTTGAGCAGCTTGATGCGCTCGGCCCAAACGCTGTCCGGTTCTCCCATCGAGACCCAGACGTCGGTGTAGATCACATCGGCATTCTTCACGCCTTTGGCGATGTCGTCGGTGATGGTGATGGTGGCGCCGGTGGTTTTGGCCACATCCTTGCATTTCTTCAGCAGCGCGGCTTCCGGGAAGAGGGATTTGGGGCTCACGATGCGGAAATCCATCCCGGTTTTGGCGGCGCCGATCATCAGGGCGTTGGCCACGTTGTTGCGCCCGTCACCGGCATAGACGAAGACCATTTCGTTCAGCGGCTTGTTCAGATGTTCCCTGGCGGTGAGGAAATCGGCCAGCACCTGGGTGGGGTGGTCTTCGTTTGTGAGTCCGTTCCAGACAGGCACGCCGGCGTATTGGGCCAGCTCTTCCACGATCTCCTGGCCGTAGCCGCGGTATTCGATGCCGTCGTACATGCGGCCCAGCACCCGGGCGGTGTCGGCGATGGATTCCTTTTTGCCCATCTGGCTGCCGGTGGGGCCCAGATAGGTGACGTGCGCGCCCTGGTCAAGGGCGGCCACTTCAAAGGCGCAGCGGGTGCGGGTGCTGTCCTTTTCAAAGATCAGGGCGATGTTTTTGCCTTTGAGGCGCTGCTGCTCGGTTCCCGCGTATTTGGCTTTTTTCAGGCTCAGCGAGAGGTCCAAAAGGAATCCGATCTCCTGCGGCGAAAAGTCCATCAGGGTCAGAAAATGGCGGTTTCTAAGATTGTAGGGCATGATTTCTCCTTGGCTTGATTTTTTGTCTTTGAGTGCCAGAAAAAATGGCATGGCTTTCCCGGCAAGAATTTTTCCTTGTCTGTATCGCGGCTTTGAAAAACAGTGCATCCTGAAGATGGTTCCGCCGTACACAATTAATGCAGGAAAGGCCCCAAAGTGCGGTAATGATTAACGTGGGCCATCCTGCCTGACGCACGCAGACATCTATTTTGAAGGATATATGAAGATCATGAAAGCACTAACCACCCTCCTGCTGTTGCTGCCGCTGGCTCTGCTGGCGCAGCAGTACACCCTGGACGAGCTCGTCGGGCATGGCCTGGAGAACAGCTATGGCATGCTGCGCAGCGAACTTGCCTATGAATCCAGCCGCTCCAGCCTCAGCAGCGCCACTTGGAACCTGTTGCCCGAGGCCGGCGTGAATTTTGGCATCAGCAACGATTTTTACAATTCCGGACCCGCCGCCGATCTGAGCAGCCAGGCCGGTTTTTCCATCAGCAAAACCATCAGCCTCAACGACGATGCCTGGTTCAACTACAAGTATGCCAAGCTGGACGCCGCCAAGGCCGAGCTGACCCGCCAAACCAGCGCCAGCGCCTATGCCTACAGCGTTTTCACGGCCTATCTGGATGTGCTGAGCACCCAGCGCCAGCTTTCCTCGCTGCAGAAGAATCTGGAGATCCAAACCCGCGTGTGGGAACAGGCCCAGGTGCTGAGCCAACTGGGCAAGAACACCAGCTTTGATGTGAAGGAAAGCGAGATCGCCGTGATGAACGCCCGCATCTCCATCCTGCAGCTGGAAAACTCCATCGCCGCCAAACGCGCCCAGCTCTTCAGCCTGGTGCGCATGGATGATGCCGGCCATGAACTGGCGGAGCTGGTTCCGGACAACAACTACAGCCTGCCGGAGTTGGGACCGGAACAGAGCAACCAGGTGAAACTGCTCAAGGCAGACCTCAAGCGCGGCGAACTGGGCCTTACCCAGAGCTTTCTGAACTACTTTCCCCGCGTGAGCCTGGCCTACAATTTCAGCCGCAGCGTGAGCGGCGACAACTTCGACTTCGACACCTACGGCACCAACCACACCTTGGGCCTGAATTTCAGCTACTCGCTCTGGAACCAGTTCAGACAGGGGGAGACCAATAAACGCGGCGACCTCGCCCAGCGCCTGGCCGAGCTGGAGATTCAGCAGCAGATCGACGAGATCGACCGGCAATACGCCACCCTCACCCAAGAACTGGCCTATCTGAACCGCTTGGACGAGCTTTACGGCGAAAAACTCGCCCAGAGCGAAAGCCAGATCCGCGTGGCCGAAGAACGCTTCCGCCTGGGTCTGATCGAGCTTTTGGAACTGGATAAGACCCGCGTGGAATTCATCAATTCCGAGATCGCCTACAACAACAACCGCTACCAGATCCTGGCCCGCCAGGAGGCCATTAACAACCTGCTTTCCCAAAAGATCCAGGGCAAATGGTGACAGGGGTTACACCATGAAAAAATACCTCAAATACATCATTATAGTGCTGCTTGTCATCGCCGCCGTGATCGTTTACGCCCAGGTGCGCAAAAACAGCAACCGCCCCGAATGGAAGACCGACAGCCCCTCCAACGGCACCATCCGCGAGGTGGTGACAGCCACCGGTTCGCTCAATCCCACCGTGCTGGTGGAGGTGGGCACCGAGGTTTCCGGCACCATCAAAACCCTTTACAAGGACTTCAACGACAACGTGAGAAAGGGCGAAGTGCTGGCCCGGCTGGACACCGAGATCCTGGCCACCAGCGTGGAATCCGCCCAGACCGAAGTGAACAAGGCCCGCATTTCCCGCGACGAAGCGCGCATGGAATACAACAACAGCAAGTCGCTCTCCGGACGCGACATGATCTCAGCCTACGAGCTACAGAAAGACGAATTCAGCCTCGACCAAGCCGAACTGAACCTGGCCACGGCCCAGCTGCGGCTTCAAACCGCCCAGAAGAACCTCAGCAACGCCACCATCACCTCGCCCATCGACGGCGTGATCGTATCCCGCGAGGTTTCCGAAGGCCAGACCGTGGCCGCCAGCATGAACTCGCCCACCCTCTTCACCATAGCCAACAACCTGGACCAGATGGAGATCACGGCCAGCGTGGACGAGGCCGACATCGGCAAAATTTCCGTGGGCCTGCCGGTGGAATTCAGCGTGGATGCTCACGCCGGCCAGATGTTCAGCGGCTCCGTGCAGCAGATCCGGCTCAAATCCGAGACCGAGCAAAACGTGGTGAGCTACAGCGTGATCATCGACGCCGCCAACCCCGACCACAAGCTGCTTCCCGGCATGACCACCAATGTGACGATCATCACCCAGTCCAAGGAAAACGTGGCCCGCATCCCCGAAACCGCCACCCGCTTCACCCCCAGCAAGGAAGTGTGGGAGCTTTTCGGCCTCAAATGGGAGGACGACCTGATCGCCAACGCCCGTAAAGCCGCGCTGGAAAAGGCCATGGCTTCCACCAACAACGACAAGGCTCCTGTTCGGGGGGACGCCAGGCCCGACAGCTCTCTGAAGTCCAGCCCTGATAGTACCAAAGCTTCTTCCGGAAGACCCGTCCGCGGTTTACCCGGCGGCAGGCCTTCCACAGGCATGCCCACCGGCAGAATGCCCGGCGGAATGGGTCGTGGCGGCGGCTCAGCCTTGATCTGGGTGCTGAAAGACAAGGAACCGGAGCTGATCATGGTGCGCACCGGCGTTTCCGACGGCGCTTTCGTGGAGGTGCTCAGCCCCCTCGCTCCGGATACGAAGATCATCACCGGCGTCATCTACAAAGATCCCTCCCAGGCCGTGGGCAACAGCGCCCTGAGCGGACCCGGCATGGGGCCAAGGTTCTGAGCATGACGGCAAGAACCCTGCTCAGCGCGCGCGGGATCACCAAAACCTACACCATGGGCGAGATCCAGGTTCACGCCCTGCGCGGGATCGATCTGGACGTCAAAACCGGCGAATTCATCGCCATCATGGGCGCCAGCGGCTCTGGCAAGACCACTTTCATGAACCTGATCGGCTGTTTGGACAAACCCAGCTCCGGCACCTACATCCTTGATGGCTTCGACGTTCACGCCATGGACGACGCCGAGATCACCCAGGTGCGCAACCACAAGATCGGCTACGTGTTCCAGAGCTTTTACCTTTTGCCCCGCACCACGGCGCTGGAAAACGTGGAACTGCCCCTGCTCTACAGCAAAAAAATCCACGCCAAAGACCGCCACGCCCGGGCTCTCAAAGCACTCGAAACAGTGGGCCTGAACGACCGCGCCCGCCATTTCCCGAACCAGCTTTCCGGAGGCCAGCAGCAGCGTGTGGCCATCGCCCGCGCCATCGTCAACGACCCCGTGTTCCTGCTGGCGGACGAGCCCACGGGCAATCTGGACACCCGCACCAGCGTGGAGGTGATGGAGTTTTTCCAAAAGCTGCACTCCGAGGGCAAGACCGTGATCCTGGTAACCCACGAATTCGACATCTCCCAGTACGCCACCCGGATCATCACTTTCCGCGACGGCCGCATCATCTCCGATGTGCCCAATCCCAAGCCGCGCGACGCCACTGAAGATTTGAAGAAATTGCCCCGTCTGGACGACGGCGAGGAGGTGGCCTGATGTCGGTTTTCGGGATCCTGCGCATCGCCCTCAAATCCCTCACCCGCAACAAGACCCGCACTTTTCTCACCATGCTGGGCATCATCATCGGCGTGGCCGCCGTGATCACCATGATCGCCATCGGCCAGGGTGCCAAAAAGGTGGTGGACGACCAGATCAGCACCATGGGCACGAACGTGATCTCCGTGATGTCCAATTTCACCAACACCCAAAGCACTGCGCGCCAGGCTGCCGGCTCCGGCAACACCCTCGAGGAAGGTGACGTGGACGCCATCCGGAACCAAGTGGACGGCGTGCTCTACGCTTCGCCGGTTTACAACACCTGGGGCCAACTCAAATTCGGCAGCAACAACTGGCGCGGCCGCATCATGGGTGTCGATGTGGATTATTTCCTCATCCGCGACATGCAGATGGAATCGGGCGACTTTTTCTACCCCTCCGAGGTGGAGAACGGCGCCAAAGTCTGCGTGCTGGGCAAGACCGTGGCGGACAACCTTTTTGTGGGCGAGGATCCCGTGGGCAAGATCATGCGCATCCGCAACATCCCCTTCACGGTGAAAGGCGTGCTCAGATCAAAGGGCCAGAGCACCTCGGGCAACGATCAGGACGACATCGTCCTCGCGCCCTATTCCACCACCTCCACCCGCCTCATCGGAGCGCGCTGGCGTTTTCTCACCATCATCGTTTCCGCCGTTTCGCAGGAACGCATCCCCATCGTTCAGGATGATATCTCGAACCTCATGCAGGGCCGCCACAGCGGCACCACCGCCGCCGATTTCATGGTGAGCTCGCAAACCGACGTGGCCGAAGCCGCCAGCAGCGTTTCGAACACCATGACCGTGCTTCTGGCCAGCATCGCCGGGATCTCGCTGCTCGTGGGCGGGATCGGCATCATGAACATCATGCTGGTCTCGGTGACCGAAAGGATCAAGGAGATCGGCATCCGCATGGCCGTGGGCGCCGGAAAACGCGACGTCCTGCTGCAGTTCATCATCGAAGCCATCACCATCAGCATCCTCGGCGGGCTCATTGGCATCGCCCTGGGCTGGGGCCTGGCCGTGATCCTGGGCAAAACCATGGGCTGGAGCATCGTGGTGACCCCCTGGTCGATCTTCCTCTCCGTAGGCTTTTCCTGCCTGATCGGCGTTTTCTTCGGCTGGTATCCCGCCCGCAAAGCCGCGAACCTGAACCTCATCGACGCCCTCAGATACGAGTAGATTTCCGGCCTCGCCCCAAGCATCAATACGGTATCAATACGGAATCATTACGGATGAAATCCGTATTGATTCCGTATTGATACCGTATTGATGCTTGGGGCGAGGGTGGGTAAAAGGCGTTTTTCCCTTGACTATATTTGCGGGTCTGGCAAAGCTTGGCGCGTTATGAAGCCAGTAACCTTCTGGAGTAAGAAATGAATAGAATGGCAGCGCTTTCGCTCTGCTTTATCCTGGTTTCCGCCCTGGCCAGCCTGGGCGCGCAGACAGTGCCAGAATGGCAGTGGGCAGAGCGCGCGGGGGGAGAGGGCTATGACTATGGCCTGGGCATCGCCGCGGACAATGCCGGCAACCTGTATGTGACTGGCTTCTTCCGAGAATCAGCCGGCTTTGGAGGAACCATCCTCAGCAGCCTGGGCGATGGCGATGTTTACGTCTCCAAGCTGGATACCGGTGGCAATTTCCGCTGGACCAGGCAAGCCGGAGGCCCTGGTTTCGACGGCGGCAGATCCATAGTTGTTGACGCGTCTGGAAGCGTCTTCCTGACGGGGGATTTTGCCGGCACCGCCCAGTTCGGCGACATAGTGCTAACTGCCAGCGGAGAAAAGGACGCCTTCGTCTGCAAGCTGGACGCGGGTGGAAACTTCCTTTGGGCCAGCCGGGCCAGAGGTTTTGATGATACCATGGGCATGTCCATCGCCCTGGACAGCGCGGGCAACTGCTACATTGCCGGTTTGTTCAGCGGCTCGGCCACCTTTGGCTCAACCACTTTAGTCTCCCAGGGCTATGAGGACGCCTTCCTCGCCAGGCTGGATGTTGATGGCAATTTCATCTGGGCCAGGCGGGCCGGGGGATGTGACTCTGACATGGGAAATGACCTTTCCGTGGACAACGCCGGCAACTGCCTCCTGACCGGGGGGTTCAGCCACTCAGCCGATTTTGGCCCCTTCACCCTTACCAGTGAGGGGGAATATAGCGATCTGTTCGTCTGCAAATTGGACGCGGAGGGAAACTTCCTGTGGGCCAGGCAAGCCGGAGGAGAATTTAGCGTTACCGCGGGTTGCGGCATCGCCGCGGACGCTGCCGGCAACAGCTATGTCACGGGAGTTTTCCAGGGCTCCGCCAGCTTTGGAGACACCACTCTGACCAGCGGGACCGGGATGAACAACTTTGTCTGCAAGCTGGATCCCAGCGGGAATTTCGGGTGGGCCAGACAGGCCGGCTGGACCAGCTACTCGCTGTTTTATGGCGACATCGCCGTGGACGGCGCCGGCAACTGCTGTGTGACGGGGGCGTTTCAGGTCAGCGCCGATTTTGGCCCCATCACTCTTACCAGCAACGGGGCAACCGACATCTTCGCCTGCGCGCTCGATCCCGCCGGAAACTTCCTCTGGGCCCGGCAGGCAGGAAGTTCCGGCACTGACTGGAGCTGCGACCTCTCCGTGGACGCCGCCGGCAATTGCTGCGTGACGGGGATGTTCACAGGCACGGCCAGCTTTGGCCCCACCACCCTTGCCAGCAGTGGCGGCGCTGATATCTTCATCGCCAGGCTGGGAACCGAGGTGGCGGTGGAAGACGAAACCACGCCCCCGGCGGAGGGCCAATCCCGCTTGTACGCGGCCTGGCCAAATCCTTCGGGCAAAAACCGGCTGATCAACCTGAAAGCCCGGGTGGCGGCAGGGGAGACAGGGACCCTCAGCATTTACAACCTGCGTGGAGAACTGATCGGCCGCCAGGATCTGACTGCCGGGGAACACCAGATCGATCTGGACGGACGAAGCCTGCCGGCCGGGATGTATGTTTACCGCTTGCGAACGTCCACGGTCAATACCGTTAAAAAGCTGATCATCAGATAGAAGAAGGAAACTCCCGCTCTGCCAGCCTGGGTTGAGAATACATTTGGCTCTCTTGCAAACCGAGTGGGTTGAGTGACAAAATCACCGAAGAACCTTAACCCAACAAGTATCGATGCGTCATTCCGGACGCAGTCTGTATCGACACCCTCTGAGGGCATTACCCGGAACGTCTGGATTCCGGGTCTGGCTCTGCTGGAGTCGATGCTCGTGACTCGCTCGACTCCAGCTTCACCGCCCGGAATGACGGAGCGGGAGAGGGCGGTAGATTCGCAGCTTTGGAAAGCTGCGCTACGGTTTGCTGGGTGGCGCATGATTCCAATCATGCGGATTCTGTATGCCTCGCCAAGGCGGTATATTCGCAGCTTTGGGAAGCTGCGCTACGGTTTGCTGGGTGGCCGCGAGGGGGGCCGCCGGATAAAAAGTCTTGACAGCCAAAGCCACTTCATCCACAATAGGTTTTCCAAATTTTGGATCTGGAGAAGTTTATGATCACCGAAAAACTGATACCCTACCTGTTGGATTCCATCAAGAGTTACTGGGACCTTCCGGCCTTCACCGACTATCCTGGACCGGCCGTCACCTACGGCGAGGCGGCGAGGCGGATGGCCTGGCTGCACGGCCTCTATAAAGAGTGTGGCCTGCAAAAAGGCTCGAAGATCGCCCTGGCCGGCAAGAACGGCTCGAACTGGGCGCTGGTCTGGCTGTCCGCGGTCACCTACGGCGGCACCGTCGTGCCCATCCTGGCCAATTTTTCGCCGGAGGACACCGCCCACATCGTGAACCATTCGGACGCCGAGATCCTCTTCATCGCCAGGGACAAATTTGACAGCATCGAGGAAGACCAGATCCGCCGGGTGAAATACATCTTCTGCCTGGAGGATTTCCGGCTGCTGTTCAACCGGCCGGACAAGCGCGCGGAGCTGGTGAAACCCCTGGAGGACAACCCCGAACTGCTGAACCTGGGCAAGGACCAGCTGCATTGGCCGGACGTCTGTGACAACGAGGACATCGCCTCGATCATCTACACCTCCGGCACCACGGGCTTTTCGAAGGGCGTGATGCTCTCGCACCGTTCGCTGCTGGCGAACCTGATCTACGCGCGGGAAAACCTGACCTTCAGCGTGGGCGCCAAGGTTCTGTGTTTCCTTCCTCTGGCCCATTCCTTCGCCAGCGCCTTCGACCTGCTCTATCCCTTCACGCGGGGCAACCACATCAACTTCCTGGACAAGATCCCGGCACCAAAACTGCTGCTGAGTGCGCTGCAGGACCTGAAACCGGAGGTGGTGCTGGTGGTGCCGCTGCTGATCGAAAAGATTTATAAGAAGCAGCTGCAGCCCGTGATCGAAGAGCCAAAGATGAAGGTGATGATGAAGATCCCGCTGCTTAACAAAGTGGTCTATAAAAAGATCAAGGACAAGCTGATGACTGCTTTTGGCGGCAACATCGTGGAACTGATCGCGGGTGGCGCGCCGATGAACGCCGAAGTGGAACAATTCATGAGAAAGATCCAGTTTCCCTTCACCATTGGCTATGGCATGACTGAGTGCGGACCGCTGATCAGTTACGCGCGCTGGTTCAACAATCGGTTCGAATCCAGCGGCAAGATCGTGGATTCGCTGCGCTGCCGGATCGATTCACGCGATCCCGCCAATATTCCCGGCGAGGTGGTGCTGAGCGGCGACAACCTCTTCTCCGGCTATTACAACAACCCCGAGGCCACCGCCGAAACCCTGCGCGGAGGCTGGCTCTACACCGGCGACATCGGCACCCTGGACAAGGACGGCTTCATCTATCTGCGCGGGCGCAGCAAAAACATGATCCTGGGACCCAGCGGCGAGAACATCTATCCCGAGCTGGTGGAACAAAAAGTGAACAATCTGCCCTATGTGCTGGAATCCGTGGTGGTGGAACGCGACCGCCAGCTGCACGCCCTGGTCTATCCGGACCTCGACGCCCTGGACCAGGACAAGGTCCCGGAAGCCAAACTACCCCAGATCATGGAGGAAAACCGGCAGGCGGTGAACAAATCCCTGGCCGATTTCAGCCGCATCATCAAGTTCCACATCGTGAACGAGGCTTTCCAAAAAACGCCCACGCAAAAGATCAAACGCTATCTCTACCGCTGAGGCATTTATCCCTTTGACATAAAAGCGGGGCCGGGAAAAATAGTTCCCAACTGCTTTAAAGACCGAGGTACGCTCACATGCACAAACACATCAAAGACCTTCTCGCCTTTCTGGACGGCTCACCCAGCGCCGCGCAGGCTTCGGGGGAGATCCGCAAACGCCTTGAGGCCAGCGGATTCGATGCCCTCTACGAACAGAACAAGTGGAAGCTTAAACCCGGCGACAAACACTACGTGCCCCGGGGCACCAGCGTGATCGCCTTCGTGGTGGGCTCTGAACCCCTGACGACAGCGGGCTACCACATCGCCGCCTCCCACATCGACAGCCCCGGCCTCAAACTCAAGCCGGACAGCGTGCGCACCGAAAACGGCGTGACCCGTGTGGCCGTCGAAGTTTACGGCGGGCCTATCCTCAGCACTTGGACGGACCGCGACCTGGGCATCGCCGGACAGGTGGCCGTGAAGCTGGATGACGAACTGGCGGACCTGAGGTCCGTGGACCTGACCACCACCGCGGCCATCATCCCCAACGCCGCCATCCACCTCAACCGCGAGGTGAACAAAGGTTTTGAATACAACAAGCAGAACCATCTCCAGGCCATCCTCACCTCCACTTCCGGCAGCGCCGACCCCCTCAAGGAAGCTGTGGCCGCCGCCATCGACCTCGATCCGGAGTTCATCCTGGACATGGAACTCTTCCTCTACGACCGCGCCAAAGCGGAAACCGGCGGCCTGGACGGCAGCCTGATCTTCAGCGGCCGGCTGGACAACCTGGGCATGAGCCACGCCATCCTCAGCGCCCTCCGCGGCACCGCCAGGCCACGCCTCACCTGTGTGGCCGCCCTCTTCGACCACGAGGAGATCGGCTCCACCACCCTCCAAGGCGCGGCATCATCGTTTTTGGCCAACGTGCTGGAACGCGTGGCTTTGGCCCAGGGCCTGGACCGCCAGGAACATCTGATCTCGCTGGACCGCTCCTTCCTGGTGAGCGCGGACATGGCCCACGCCTACCATCCCAGCTATCCGGAAAAATACGATGCCAAAACCTCGCCGGTGATGAACGGCGGGCCCGTGATCAAATGGAACGCCAGCCACAAATACACCACCACCGTCACCAGCAGCACGATCTTTTCGCTGAATGCCAAAGCCGCGGGCGTGAACTGCCAGAAATTCATGATGCGCAGCGACCTGCTCTGTGGCAGCACGGTGGGCCCGGTGCTCGCCGCGCAGCTGGGGATGAACACCGTGGACGTCGGCAACCCGCTCTGGGCCATGCACTCGATCCGCGAAACCGCCGGCGTGAACGACCATCTGGACATGATCAAGGTCCTTTCCCACTATTATCATTAACAAAACATAAACAGGAGCGCCTCATGGCAGTATTCAAACCCTTCCGGGCCTTGCGTCCGGTGCCCCAGCGCGCGGCGGAGATCGCTTCGCTGCCTTACGATGTGATGGATTCGGACGAAGCCCGGATCGAGGTTCAGAAGCATCCGCTCAGCTATATCCACGTGGAAAAGCCCGAGGTCGATCTGCCCGCCGGCACCGATCTCTACGATCCCGCGGTTTACGCCAAGGCGAAGGAAAACCTGGACAACTACAGCCGTCAGGGCCACATGAAGCAGGATCCCCAGCCGCTTTTCTACATCTACCGCCAAACCATGGACGGCCGCGAGCAGAACGGCCTGGTGGGCCTCACCTCGGTGGACGAGTACATGGCCGGCAAGATCAAGAAACACGAATTCACCCGGGCCGACAAGGAAGCGGACCGCATCCGCCACGTTGATGCCTGCGATGCTCACGCCTCGCCGGTCTTCTTCACCTACCGCCACCAGGATGCCATCGACACAGTGGTAGAGCGCGTGAAACAGGCCAAGGAACCTGTGTACGACTTCGTTTCCGACGATGGCATCGGCCACTCGCTCTGGCTGCTGGACGATCCCGCGGACATCGCCGCCATCCAGGCCGCGTTCGCCGATCTGGACTGCCTCTACGTGGCCGACGGGCATCACCGCACCGCCAGCGCCGCCAAGGTGGGCCTCCTGCGCCGGGAGCAGCATCCGCACTTCACTGGCGAGGAAGAGTTCAACTTCTTCATGGCCGTGATCTTCCCGGACAACCAGCTGAAAATATTCGACTACAACCGCGTGGTGAAAGACCTCAACGGCCATTCCAAAGAAGACTTCCTAAAGCTGGTGGAGCAGAAATTCCAGCTCACTCCCATCAGGGAAGCGGGCAATTTCCAGCCCGGCCAAACCCACGAGATCGCCATGTATCTGGACCACTCCTGGTACCGCCTGGTGCCGAAAGCGGGCAGCTGGGACACCGCCAATCCGGTGGCCTCGCTGGACGTTTCCATCCTGCAGGACAACCTGCTGCACCCCATTCTGGGCATTGGCGATCCCCGCCGGGACAAAAGGATCGACTTCGTGGGCGGCATCCGCGGCCTGGATGAACTGGTCCGCCGCGTGGACAGCGGCCGCGAAGCCGTGGCTTTCGCCATGTTTCCCACCTCCATGGACGAGCTGCTGAGCATCGCCGACGCCGGCCTGATCATGCCGCCCAAGTCCACCTGGTTCGAGCCCAAGCTGCGTTCGGGACTTTTCATCCACCCTCTCTCATGAGCAAATATTTCATCGAAAGCCTGGGCTGCGCCAAAAACCTGGTGGACAGCGAAGTTTTCGCCGCCATCTTGGAACGGGCCGGTTACGAAGCCGCGGACTATCCTGAAGAGGCTGACCTCGTGCTGGTGAACACCTGCTCTTTCCTGGAGGATTCGCTGCGCGAACTGCATCTGGTGTTGAGCGATCTGGCCATCCTGAAGCAGGAGGGGCAGTTCGAACAGCTGCTGGTGACGGGCTGTTTGATGAACCGTGGGTTGGAGGATTTTGCAGGCCTCTTTCCCGAAGTGGACGCCTGGATCGGGCTGAAGGATTTTGCCGCGCTGGAACGCCGGCTGCGGCTCGAGCCGGCCTCAGAATACCCCCGGACCGCCATCCAGGGTGGATTTCACCGCTATCTGCGCGTCAGCGACGGCTGCTCGAACAACTGCAGCTACTGCGCCATTCCCTCCATTCGCGGAGGCATGAGCAGCGTTCCCATCGAAGCGCTGGTGAAGGAAGCCGAGGCCTTGGCCGGCGAGCCCGAAGACGGCTGGCGGGAACTGGTGGTGATCGCCCAGGACACGGCGAATTATGGCCTGGACATCTACGGCCGCAAAGCCTTGCCGGAACTGCTGGAAAGGCTCGCCGCCCTGCCGCAGTACCGCTGGATCCGCGTGATGTACATGCATCCGGACCACTTTGAAACCGCCTGGCTGGAGCTCTGGAAGCGCCAGCCCAAGCTGTTGCCCTATTTCGAGATCCCCATCCAGCACAGCGAAGACCGCGTCCTGAAAGCCATGAACCGCAAAAAGGGGCGCCGCGAGCTGGAAGCACTTTTCACCACCATACTCAAAGAGCTGCCCCAGGCCGTGCTCCGCACCACCGTGATGAGCGGCTTCCCCGGCGAGACCAAGGCCGAAGCCCTTGCCCTTAAAAGCTTTGTGGCCGCCATTCCCTTTCTGCACCTCGGCGTGTTCAACTATTCCCGCGAGGCCGGCACCCCGGCGTTCGCGCTGGAAGAGCAGGTTCCGCCCCGCACCGCCGCCAGGAGGATGAACGCGCTGCTGGCCTGGCAGGCGAAGCGCCGCGAACAGCTGCTGGAAAGCTATGTGGGCAGAAGCGTGGAGGTGCTGGTGGAGGAAGCCGAGGACGAGGACGAGGAAAACGCCTGGATCGGCCGGGCCTGGTTTCAGGCGCCGGAGGTGGACGGCGTCACCTACATCGAAGGCAGCGGCCTGCAGCCCGGCCAGATCATCCGCGCGGACGTTACCAACGCCGTGGACGCCGACCTCTTTGCCGCAGTTTACCCTCAGGAGAATGAACAATGAAAGTGGCCCTCACCGGCATCAAACCCACCGGGATACCCCACATCGGCAACTATCTGGGCGCCATCCGCCCGGCTTTGGAACTTTCCCAAAGCTGCGAGGCGCGCTATTTCATCGCCGACTACCACGCCCTCAATTCCTGCAAGGACCCCGCCGCCATCCGCGCCATGACCCTGGAGATCGCCGCCGCCTGGCTGGCCTCGGGCCTCGATCCGGACAAGGTGCTCTTCTACAAGCAATCCCTGGTTCCCCAAACTTTTGAACTGCTGGCCATGCTGCTGGCTTTCACGCCCAAAGGCCTGATGAACCGCGCCCACGCTTACAAGGCCATGCTCCAAGCCAATTCCGAGGCCGGACGCGATCCCGATGACGGCGTTAACATGGGTCTGTTTACCTATCCTGTGCTGATGGCGGCCGACATCCTGCTTTTCGACACCGACCTCGTGCCGGTGGGAAACGACCAGTTTCAGCATGTGGAAATGGCCGTAGATATCGCCCAGAGCTTCAATTTCACCTATGGACAGGAGTGCTTCAGTTTGCCCCAGCCCATCGCCACCGAACACAGCAAGACTTTGCTGGGACTGGATGGGCGCAAGATGTCCAAAAGCTACGGCAACACCATCCCGATGTTCGCTTCTGAAAAGGAACTGCGCAAGCTGGTGATGCGCATCGTGACCAATTCCCAGGGCGTGGAAGAGCCCAAGGACCCCGCCACCTGCACCATATTTGCCCTCTACCGCAGTTTTGCTTCAACTGAACAGGTGGAGGACCTCCGCCGCCGCTATCTGGCCGGAGGCATGGGCTGGGGCCATGCCAAACAAGAGCTCTTCGAAGCGATGAACGCCGCCCTGACTCCTCTGCGCGAACGCTACACAGAACTGATGTCCGCGCCAGAGCGGATCGCCGCCATCTTGGAAACCGGCTCTGCCAAGGCCAGGGAACTGGCCGCCGCCAAGATCAGGCAACTGCGCTCTGTGATCGGGATGGATTGAGATAACGTCTCAGGGTGGAAGGAACCTACGCTGGAGTTGAGCGACGCAGGAGCATCGACTACAGCAGAACCCAGACATTCACATTTCATACAGATTCACTGATTGGACGGGTTCTCGGATTCAAACACTCCCCACCAAGTCCCAGAGTGTCATTCAGGAAAGGCGTGCGTCAGCACGCGGGGCCGCGGAATCCAAACTTTAAACACAAAGGCGGTGATCTTGCCCGCTTCCGTCTTTTATCATCCGGACATCCCCTGCCAGGACGGGCGAAACACGCCAAAACAATTGCGGCACTCTTTCAAACCGAGTGGGTGCAGAGGTATTCTGAACACAGAACTTTCAACCTCCGGCCCCACTCCGTCATTCCGGGCGGTGAAGCTGGAGTCGAGCGACGCAGGCTGGCATCCAGGTCTTATTACGGGGTGGCGTGGCCGTGGCGCAGCTGCGTTTTGGCTTTTCGCAGGATCGGCATCCTGCGCTACGGAACTGTCCGTCATGCCAGCGCAGGCTGGCATCCAGGTCTTTTGTACGTGGTTGCCTGAAGGGTCGGTGTTAGTTGAAAGGGTGAGGCTTTTCTGGATCCCGGATCAAGTCCGGGATGACGGAAGGTTCAACTTCGATTATGAGACGCTCTGGGTGTATAAGGTGCTAATTTGCTAATTTGGCTAATTTGAGAGGCCAAGTTAGCGAAATTAGCAAATTAGCACGTCTTACACCAGCGCCGGAGGGATGTTCCTGGTCCTGGACGGAGAGATGCATCAACATACTATATTACTTACATTTATACCTACTAACTACTAATACCTACTAAATTAGTATATATTATATATAAGTATATATACACCAGTATGTTGCATATCCTATTCAATGATTTTTCCCAACCCCCTCCCGGCTGGGGTGTATAAGGTGCTAATTTGCTAATTTGGCTAATTTGACCTGGGGGAGAAAAAGGCCGACGTCTGCTGGCCCATTCATGTATCAGTGGATGTACACGTAGCTCAATACGGGATTCAGCACATATCGCAAGGCGATCTTGTTATTGCTCGCCTCCCGGTTGTGGCAGATGATGGCCTGCCTCTCTATCAGAGATTCAAGGCAGCCCCGGAACTCCCGGGAAGTCACGTGGGAGAGGCACAGCAGCCGGCTCGGGGTCATCTCCTGGGCCGGGTCCTTCTGCAGCAGGCGCAGGATCTTCCTTTCCTCATCCAGCTTGCTCCCCTCCGTCAATTGCTTCAGGAACGGCCGGGTGTTTTCGTAGTAGTACTGGCAGAGGTACCAGGCCTCTTTGGCGGTGCGGGTGTCCACTTTGTTGTGCAGGAACCAGGTTTGGAGTGGGCGTTGCCGGCGGATTGCGGATCGCCAGGTTGAGTAAGGATATCATGGTAAACAAATCCGCGTAATCCGGAAAAAGCTCAAAACAACCCCTGACAAAGTTGCCGTTTTCTACTCCCTTATATCTAGAGGGTTATGTTTAAGCGCGTGAATATGTGCCCCACATCGCTCCCGCATGATCCCCGCGCCGAGTGCGGGCGGCTTCCGGGGGGCGCAAAAGGCTGAAACTGGAGTGGAAGCAGGAAGGGGAAGGGAGTCTCGCACAGATCCCACGGATTTCACGGATGGAAATGGTTCACGCGGACTGGTTACAGGGTTCCAAACTGACTGTCATTCTGGGGTGGCGTTTCAACGCCGGGGCCCCGGAATCCAGGCCATCACCGCCTCGCCCCCAACCCGCGTCATTTTGGAACGCAGTGACGGAATCCAGGCCTGGCGGGAATAACCAGCCATGGCCATGGCTGGCGGGGACGTCTGCCACTTCCTTTGACTGCTGTAGTCGATGCTCCCGCGTCGCTCGACTCCAGCGGAGCGGGGGCGGGTGGTTGAAAGTTACGTATCCAGCCGATCCATCCGCCCCCTCGGTTTGAAAAAGAGCAAAAAAAGGCTCTCTTTCAAACCGAGTGGGTAGCTAGTAAAAAAGAGTTGAGAGGATCTGCCCAGTGAGTAACGTGACTCCTAAAATCTCACCTAAAGGAGAACGTTATCATGGACAGACCTCTCGAAGTCCAAATATGTGAAGATCTGTTAGAATTGCAAGGATATTCTGCAAGTAAGATTGAAATTGCCCAATACAAAGGCAAACCAGAGATACAAGTCCATATTCAGAGAATTGGCCAGCCCCGCTGTTCATGGTGTCATAGAGAACTTCCTATCTACGACACCAGGATACGGCATATTCAGCATGCATCAGTCCTGTGTCGTCCGGTTATACTGGTGCTATCTTTGCGTCGGACCAATTGCCCCAAGTGTGGCGTAAAGACTGAATATCAGTCAATATCAGAGGGTATTAAACGGCACTCCAGGAGCCTGGAAAAGATGACGCTCCGGTTCTCTGAGAAACTGGACAATTACTCCATTGCAAAGCTGTTAGGCTTTTCTCAGAGTTCGATCTACCGAATTGACAAAGCTGGTTTGGAGACCCTGGAGCAATGGCTTCGCGAGAATGTACCCAAGCCAGTTCATGTCAGTATTGATGAGGTTGCGCATAAGAGACGTCACCACTATACTACGGTCTTGACCAACCAAGAAGACGCCAAAGTAATTGATGTCTCTCTCGGCAAATCAAAGCAAAGCGCAACCAGTTTGTTTCGGAAATGGGATGACAAACTGAGATGGGTAGAGACGATTTCCATGGATTTCAGCCAGTCCTATATTGGAGCTGCCTGTGAGCACTTTTCAGAACATTATATCGTCTTTGATCGCTTCCATTTCAGCAGAATTGTTAACCGGCATCTGGAACAGATCAGGCGAGACATACAAAGACAGCTAACGGATGAGGAACGACGCCACTGCAAAAAGCATAGCCGCTGGCTGGCACTGAGACGGCTACAAAACTCAAACAGCAAGCAACTCAACGCACTTGAGCAAATGAAACTGGATAACCAACCCTTGTATGAAGCTTATCTGTTGAAAGAGATGCTGCTTTCCGTATTTGATGAAGATATCCATACAGATGAGGCTGAGCAAAGACTGTTAGACTGGTGCTCTCTTGTCGACGTTGGCCCATTTGCACCGTTTATCAAGTTAGCTAAGCAGGTCAAGCAGAGGCTTCACATCCTTCTAAACTGGTTTAAATATCACATCAGCAACGCGAAAGCAGAGGCAGTGAACAATGTCATCAAGTCTCTGCTAAAAAGAGCTTATGGGTACAAAGACTTCGCTTACTTCAGGCTTAAGGTCCTGCAGAAATGCGGGTACCTCATGGAGTGTGTTACCCACTCGGTTTGAAAGAGAGCCCAAAAAAAGACGGCCTTGGGGAGGCCGTCCCGGATTTTGAATGGGGAGATGGATGGGAACTGATTACTTTAAAACCATGGAAGCGGTTTTCCTGCCGCTTTTGTTGCAGATGAGGGTGATGTCGATCTTGTCATTCTTTTTCAGGTTGGGGATCTTGTAGATGTATTCGCCCCCGGAGGCCGTATCCTGGGCGCTGGCCACCTGGGAGATGATCATGGTGCCGTTATGGCGGATCTCGATACTTTGGATGTAGTGGTCCAGGGGGTTTTTCACGCTGTGTTCGAAGCTGAGCTTCAAAGTTTGCGTGGAAGCGGTGTAGGAGGCCTGCAGTTCGCTGGCGGGATGGGCGAAAGCGCCGAAACTGAGGGCCAGAAGGGCGATGCTGATGAGCAGATGTTTCATGGCTTCAAACTCCTTGTATGTTTCATGTAACTGGCTGTTAAAGCATGGAATGGCCCGGTTGGCCGTTGTAAGGCCTGGACAGGCCATTCCATATATGTATCACTCTATGTAACTCCACAGGTTATACCGCCCCGGAGGGCGAAGCCTGCATCAGTTTTTGTTTATCTCCGTGGCGTGGGCGAAAAGATCCTCCATGGAGCGGAACCGGTTCAGCAAGGCCACGGCCTCCTGAAACTGCTTGTCAAGCTGGATGGTGGTTTTGTAGGCCTCAAGGTCGCCGTAGACGTTGCGCAGCAGCTCGCTTTTCAGCACGGTGCGGATGTAGGCGCGGGTGCTGTCCAGATCGGCTTCGGTGTATTTGATGTCGTGGGCTGAGGCGTAGGAGAGGAAGCGGTTCAGGAGGGCGTCGTCCACCACAAAGTTGCGGCTGATGCTGTGGTCTTTCTCCACCATGTAGTCCACGGCGAAATTGAAGAAAGTGTTCTGGCGGCGCAGTTCCACGGCGAAATTGGTCATGGGCTCGCCCTCGACCTCGATGTCCGGGGTGATGCCGCCGCCGCCGTAAACTTCGCGGTTGTTCACGGTTTTGTAGATCTGCTTGAGGTTGAGCTCTTCCTCGGCGCTGATGTCCGAGGCGGAGATCTCTTTGCCCAGCAGGATCTTGTCGTTGCTCTTCTTGTGGATGCAGCGGCCTGATTTGATGTAGTAATAGGCGGTGGTGATCTTGATGCCGTTGCCGTTGATCAGCGGGATCAATTGCTGCACGCTGCCTTTGCCGAAGGTGGTTTTGCCCAGCACCAGGCCCTTGTCCCAATCCTGCAGGGAACCGGCGAAGATCTCGGAGGCGCTGGCGGAAGCTTCGTTCACCAGCACGATGATGGGGTAGTCGCGGGTCTTGGTGGGGTTGCGGGTGAGGTATTGGCGGTTGGCCGAGGGCATGCGTCCCTTGGTTTCCACCACCAGTTTGTTGGCGCCGATGAATTCGTTCACGGTGTCCACCGCCTGGTCGAGCAGGCCGCCGGGATTCCAGCGCAGATCGATGATAAGGCCGTTGATGCCTTCGGCTTCGAGGGCGGTGAGGGCGGCGCGGAGTTCCTGGGCGGTGTTTTCGTTGAACTGGCTGAGGCGCAGATAGCCGGCGCCGCTATCCAGCTTGAAGCTGTAGGGCACGCTTTTGATCTTGATGGTTTCGCGAGTGATGCGGAATTCCAGGGGCTTGGCGACTCCGGGGCGGCTGATGGTGATGGTCACATTGGTGCCCACCTCGCCGCGCATGTATTTGATGGCCTCGTCGGTGGTGACGCCCACGATGTTCTTGTCGTCCACGCGGATGATCTTGTCGCCGGCGGTGATGCCCATCTTGAAAGCGGGGGTACCCTCGATGGGCGAGATCACGGTAACGTAGTCGCCGATCTTGTCGATCTGGATGCCGAGTCCGCCAAAGGAACCCTTGGTGGAGGTGGTGAAATCATCGTATTCGCTTTTGGTGAAGTAGTTCGTGTGGGGGTCGGTGGAACCCAGCATGCCGATGATGGCGGCCTTGATCAGTTCTTCGTCGCTGAGCTCGGTGACGTAGCTTTGCTTCAGTTTGCTGAGCACTTCGCTGAAGAGCCCCAGTTGGGAATAGAGGTCGGTGCCGTTGGTTTGGGTTTGGGCAAAGACGCTGGTGGCGGTGAAGAGCATTACCGCGGAGAGCAGCCACACGGCGGCGATGGTGATCAGGGCGGTTTTTTGTTTTTTATTGTTCACTGGATTCTCCTAAGTGGCTTAAAACAGTTGTGATTACGGAGGTATGGATATCCGCTATGGGGAGGGAGCCATCCAGCACCACAAAGCGGTCGGAATGGATCCTGGCGAGGTCCAGATACTGGGCGCGGACCCGTTCGTGGAAAGAGATGTCCTCCTGTTCGAGGCGGTCGAGCTGGCGGTGGTTGATGCGGGCCAGCCCTGCGGCCACGGGCAGGTCGATGAGAAAAGTGAGCTGGGGAACGGTGCTGAAGGTGGCAAAATCTGTGAGGAGGCGGATGAATTCGAGGTTTTGGGCGCGGGCGGCGCCCTGATAGGCAAAGGTGGAATCGTAATAGCGATCGCAGAGCACGGTTTTTCCCTCTTTGAGGGCGGGCAGGATCCACTCGCCGGTATGCTGGGCGCGGCTGGCGCAGTAGAGCAGCAGTTCAGTTTCGGGCAGCATCTCGCGGCGCTGGGGATCCAGCAGCAAAGAGCGGATGGCTTCGGCGATGGGCGGTCCGCCAGGCTCGCGGGAAAGCAGCACAGGCAGCCCGCGCTGCGTGAGTTTTTGGCCCAGCAGCACCATCTGGGTGCTTTTGCCGCTGCCCTCGATGCCTTCAAATGTGATGAAAAGACCTCTCATGATATCCCTTAAATGATGGTGTCGATCTTGTAGAGGGCGTCGTCGCGCCCGGGATTGTCGATCAGAAAGTGGGCGCCGCGGCTTTCCCGGCGCGAGAGGGCGCTGCGGATCACGGCGATGGCGATGATGGCCAGGTTGCGCGTTTCCACCACTTCCCGGCGGACGGCATTGTGTTGGTAAAAGTTGTTCACTTCGTTGTAGATGTTCTCGATGCGGGAAAGGGCATATTTGAGCAGGCGCCGGGAGCGGCGGATGCCCACATATCCGTCCATGATGGTGCCGATGATCTCGCGGTTGTGGGAGATCACCACCCACTCATTTTCATTGAAGACATCCATCAGTTTCCAGGGCGGCAGCTCCGGAAAGACCACGGTGTCCAGGTTTGAGGGATGGTTGCCAGCGCGCCAGCCGATCACCAGGGCTTCCAGCAGCGAGTTCGAGGCCAGGCGGTTGGCGCCGTGCAGCCCGGTGCAGGCCACTTCACCGGCGGCAAAGAGGTTGTGGATGTCGGTGATGCCGTCGATGGTGGAAAGCACTCCGCCGCAGAAATAGTGGGCGGCCGGGGCCACGGGGATGGGGTCACGGGTGAAATCGATCCCATTATCCTGGAGGCGTTTTTCGATGTAGGGAAAATGGGTGTGGAGTTTTTCGGCCGGGATGCCGGTGGCGTCCAGCCAGCAGAATTTCTCGCCGCGCTTTTTGAGCTCGGCGTCGATCGCCCGGGAAACGATGTCCCTGGGGGCCAGATTGCCCTTGGGATGGTAGTTTTCCATGAAGGCGGTACCGTCCTGGAGGCGCAGGATGGCCCCTTCTCCGCGCACGGCTTCGCTGATGAGGAAGGTTTCGCCGCCAGGACTCCAAAAGGCGGTGGGGTGAAACTGCACGAATTCCATGTTTGCCAGCCGTGCCCCGGCCAGGCGGGCCATGGCCATGCCGTCGCCGGTGGAGACCGCCGGATTGGTGTTGTGGGCATAGATCTGGGAAGCGCCGCCGGTGGCCAGCATGGTCTTGCGGGCGCGGAAGATGTGCACAGCGTTGGTTGTTTCGTCCAGCACGTAGGCACCCCAGCAGGAAATGCCGGGCACGAAGCCGTGGGTTTGCACCACATGGTGCTGAGTGATGAGGTCGATGGCGATGCTGTTCTCAAAGATGTCAATATTTGAATTTTCGCGGCAACGCTCGATCAGGGCTTCCATGATCTGATGACCCGTGGAATCGGCCGCGTAGGCCACCCGGCGGTGGGTGTGGCCGCCTTCGAGGGTGAGGGAGAGGTTTTCCAGGCGGTTGTCGTAACTTTCGTCGCGCAGGGTGAAATCGGTGCCCAGGTCGATGAGGTACTGGATCAGTTTGGGGCCTTCTGTGATGATCTGGCGGATCACCTGTTTTTTGCCCAGTTCGGCGCCTGCGGCGAAAGTGTCCTCGCAGTGCTTCACAAAAGAATCCTGGGCATCCAGAACAGCCGCGATGCCGCCCTGGGCGTAGTCGGTGTTGCAATCGAACAACCCGCGTTTGGTGACCACAGCCACCCGGCCCAGCCGGGAGACCTGCAGGGCGTAAACCAGACCGGCGATCCCGCTGCCCAACACCAGAAAATCGTAATCTCTCATTCTTTCATCCATGGGTGTGCCGCACCATCACCAGAGCGTCTTCCACTGGCTCGGAATAATAGTTTTTCCTCACGCCCAGGGTTCTGAAGCCGTACTTGGCGTATAGCACCAAGGCGGCGAGATTGGAACGGCGCACATCCAAATATACCGCGCTGATGCCGCTTTCCTGCATTATGTTCAGCGTGTGTTCCAGCAATTGCGCGCCCAGCCCCTGCTGCCAGAACTCCGGGGCGATGGCGAAATTGACGATCACGGCCTCATCCGGCACCACGTGGTAAATGATGTAGCCGCGCAGGTCATCCCCGGCGCTTATCACCCAGCTTTGAGTGCATTCGGAGGCCTGAAAAGCCTCTTCCGGCCAGGGCGGGCGAAACACCAGGTTTTCGATCCGCAGGATGGCGGGAAGGTCGGATTCCCGCAGGGGCCGGATGATGGGCGGTTCGGACATTACATTTTTTCCGGGGCGCTGATGCCCATCAGGTCGAGGCAAAGGGCCAGAACGTCTTTAACTGTTTCGATGAGCAGCAGGCGGGCCTGTGAGAGTTCCTTATTCTTGGCGCTCACCACCTGGTATTTGTTGTAGAAACGGTGGAAGAGGCCGCAGAGTTCCTCAGTGTAAGTTGCCAGGCGGTGGGGTTCGCGATGCTGGGCGATCAGCTGCAGCAGTTCAGGCAGATCGGTGAGTTTCTGGATCAGGGCCAGTTCGTCCGGTTTGTTCAGCTTGTGGGTGAGCTCCGGTTTGTAAGAGCGGGGATAGATTTTATCCTTGCGCGCTTTTTTGAGGATGGAGCAGATGCGGGCGTGGGCATACTGGCAGTAGTAAACCGGGTTTTCATTGTTCTGCTGCAAGGCCAGCTCGAGGTCGAAATTCAGATGGGCGTTGGCTTTGCGGGCGATGAAGAAATAGCGGGCGGCGTCTTTGCCCACCACGTTCAGCAGGTCGTCCATGGTTACGATCTTGCCGGCGCGCTTGCTCATTTTCACGCGCTCGCCACTCTCGAAGAGATTCACCTGCTGCAGGAAGATGATCTCCAGCATGTCCTCGTCGTATTTGAGGGCCCGGAAGGCGGCTTTGAGCCGGGGCACATAGCCGTGGTGGTCGGGGCCGAAAACGTCGATCAACTGGGTGTAGCCGCGCTGGATCTTGGTGAGGTGGTAGGCCAGGTCCGGCACGAAATAGGTGATGGAGCCGTCGCTTTTCATCAGCACGCGGTCCTTGTCATCGCCGAATTTGGTGGAGGAAAACCAGATGGCGTCTTCCTTTTCATAGGTGCAATCAGCCTCCGTGAGGTAGCTGAGCACCTCTTCCACCACACCTTCCGCGCGCAGGGTCTTTTCCGAGACCCAACTTTCGAAGAAGACGTCGAATTTTTCCAGGCTGAGACGCTGCATTTCCAGCAGTTCGTTGAGCGCGAATTCCTTCAGGCGTTCCGTGCGTTCTTTTTCCGGCAGCATGAAGATGCGCACGCCTTCGGCCGCGTTCAGCTTGTGGGCCAGGTGCTTCACGTATTCGCCGTGATAGGCTTCATAAGGGAATTCGCCGATGTTCTCGCCGTGGATCTCGCGCAGACGGAGCTCCAGGCTTTCCGCCAGGATGTCCACCTGATTGCCGGCGTCGTTGATGTAAAACTCCCGCGCGGGCTGGTACCCCACCTTTTTCATCACCCGGTAGAGGGTGTCGCCGTAAGCAGCGGCCCTGGCACTGACGATATTGAGCGGACCGGTGGGATTAGCGCTCACGAATTCCAGCAGCACCTTGGCGCCCTGGCCATATTCCGAGCCGCCAAACTCCGCGCCGGACTCGTGAACGTCCCACAGCATCTTCTGGAACAGGGAAGTGGAGAGCCGGAAATTGATGAAACCGGGTCCGGCGATCTCGACCGATTTGTAAAACTTATTCTTGCGCAGTTCTTTCACCAGCTTTTCCGCCAGCTTTTTGGGCGCAGTTTTGTTTTCCTTGGCCAAAACCATGGCGGCGTTGGTGGAATAATCTCCGTTCTCTGGATTGTTGGGCACTTCCACCGTGAAGTCGCGGCTGCAGATAAGTTCCAGAGCTGTCAGGATTTCCCGGATGTTGTCATGCAGTAGGTGCTTGATCATGTGGCTTCTCTTTATCGCTGAGACCGGCCAGCTCGGTGAAGAACTCGTCGATCTTGTAGTATTCTCTTTTCTGGGGCAGGAAAATGTGGATCACCACGTCACCGAGGTCCAACAGCACCCAAACGCCGAAATCCAGGCCGGCCTTGCCCAGCACCTGGAGCTTGTTTTCTTTGGCCATGTCCAAAACGTGGTTGGCAATGGCCCTGTTGTGCAGGTCCGCGGAGCCTTCACAGACAACGATGAAATCGGTGTAAGCGCTGTTTTTGGCTACATCATAGACCCGGATGTTCTCCGCTTGTTTTTCCGCGAGCCAGGTGAGCACGGCTTCGAGTTTAGCGTTTTCCGCCAAATTTGTCTCCTTGTTCATGGTTTCATATACTCTTCAAAATCGTCCCCCAAAATGATCACGAAGGGGGCGGGGGCATCAGGATCCACAGCCAGCGTGTAGCGCTTGATGCCGGTCATTTTCTGCAGGCGGGCGAGGTCCTGTTTATCGTCCGTTTTCACCTCGATCACGCTTTTGTTCCAGATGGGTTGAGGCGTGTCGCCCATGCTTACCACATCCATGTTTTTGTCTTTGACGTAGTCAGAATAGTCGGTGGCCAGGTTTTCCACTCCGCAGCCGTTTTTCACCACCACTTTGAGGGCGGGCAGGTTTTCTTCCTGAAGGCTGGCTGAATTTCTGCCCGGAACTATGATCTGGACATAGATCAGATAAGCCAGCACCAGGCTGAGCAAAACCACCGCCAGCCACAGCAGGGGCATTTTCAGGGAATGGGTTCGCAAGCGCTTGCGTGAACCGGCCAATTTATTCCTGTCCCGGCAGATTCGCGAAGGCTTGGCGCAGGCGCTCGCAAGTGATCTCGAAGGCTTCCGGGATCACGCGTTTTCCGCCCACAACGCTCATGAAGTTGCAATCCCCGTTCCAGCGCGGCACCAGATGGATGTGCAGGTGTTCATCGATCCCGGCGCCTGCCGCGCGGCCCAGATTTATGCCGATGTTGATGCCGTCACAGTTGTAGGCTTGGGTAAGCGCCTGTTCGCTGCTCTGGAGCAGTCGCCCCAGCTCGGTCATCACTGCGGGCGGCAGTTCGCCCAGGGTTTTCGCGTGCAGGTAGGGCACCAGCATGATGTGGCCGTTGTTGTAGGGATAGCGGTTAAGCATCACGTAGCAGTGCTCCCCGCGGAAAACGATCAGGTTTTCGGTGTCCCGCCCCGTTTCCCGAAAACGGCAAAGGACACAGTCCTCAGGTTTTTCGCCCTGAATGTAATCCAGCCGCCAGGGGGAGTAGAGATAACCGTCAGTCATTGAAGGTCTCTTCGATCACTTGCTCGCCAAATTCCAAAATGTGGCCTTCCGGGATATGGGCGTCCACCAGGACGTTGTGCCCTTCCAGGATGGCGTTGTCACTCACGTAACTATCTGCCAGAAAGCAACCGGGGCCGATGTGGGCGCCGGCGCAGATTTGGCTGTGGCCTTTGATCACGGTGTTCTGGCAGATCTCCGCGTCCTGTTCCAGGACGACGTCGTCACCGATGAACACGGTTTGCGGATTGTGGATCATCACCCCGCTGTTCAGCCAGCGCTTGCGGATGGCATCCACGAACTGGTCTTCCAAGGCGGCCAGCTGTTCCTGGGAGTTAACCCCAGCCACTTCCACCAGATTTTCCAGCTCCACCCCGGCCACTTTTTTCCCGGCCTGGTGAAGGATGGCCACCACGTCAGTGAGATAGTATTCCTGTTGCTGGTTGGCGTTCGAGATCTGGTCCAGGGCGTGGAAAAGATCGCCGGAGCGGAAGCAGTAGATGCCCGTATTCCATTCCCGGATGGAGCGTTGCGACTCCGAGGCATCTTTGAACTCCATTATCCCCCTGATCCGGCCGTCCGCGTCGCGCAGGATGCGGCCGTATTTGCCCGGATCGTCCAGGACTGCGGTGAGCACCGTGCAAACTGAGCCCGAGGCCAGATGTTCCTGATGCATCCGCTGCAGAGTTTGCGCGCTGAGCAGGGGCACGTCGCCGCTGAGGATCAGCACGTCCTGGTCCGGGTCGGTGAACAGGGGCCGGGCCATCATCACGGCGTGGCCGGTGCCCAGTTGCTCGGTTTGTTCCACAAATTCCAGGCGCTTGTCATTTTCCAGGCAGGCGATCACGCTTTCCTTTTGGTAGCCAACCACCACGCATATCCTTGCGCAGCCTGCCTTTGAAGCGCTGTCCGCCACTCTTTGGACCATGGGTTTATCCGCGATGGGGAAGGTCACCTTGGCCCGGTTGGATTTCATCCTGGTGCCTTTGCCGGCGGCCAGGATGAGCGCGGCTGGTTCCGTCATTGCTGTTCCTCGGCGGGGCCAAGGTCTTCGAGCAGTTCGGCCATGGTTTTGTCCAGCACCGGGTGTTTCAGTTCTGGGTCCACCTCGCAGAGCAGTTCCAGCACGAAGCGGCGGTTATGAAAATCCGGATGTGGCAGGGTGAGGGACATTGTCTGCATCACCTCGTCCTCGTAGAGCAAAATGTCGATATCGATCACCCGGGGCCCCCAGCGTTCCTTGCGCGCCCGGCCCATCTCCATTTCCACGGTGAGGCCTTTCTGCAAAAGGTCCAGAGGCGAATATTTGGTATCGATCTCGATCACTTGGTTGCGAAAATCCGGTTGGTCTTCGTTGCCATAGGCTTCCGTGCGCACCATCGACGATTTGCGAAGTACGCGGATCTTGGGATCGGCGGCAAGTATCCTCACCGCTTTTTGCACTTGGGTGCGGGGTTTCAACTGATTTGATCCGAGGCATAGCCAGGCGATCATGAGCGACTCCTTGTTAGTTCAACTTCCACGCTGCGCAAGATCCCCCGGATCGGTACAGAGGGTTTCTGGATGCGCAGGGTTAGCTGCCAGATCAGCGGAAAATCCGCCAGCAGCTTGTCTGCCAGCATGTTGGCGCAGGCTTCCAACAACTGGAATTGGTGAGATTCCATGATCTCACGGATCTGGGCATAGACCTTGGTGTAGTCCACCGTGTCTTCCAACTGCCTGATGGCGGCGTCGGTTTCCGGACGGGTCTGCATTTCCAGGCTCACGATGAAGCGCTGTCCCAGTTTGCGTTCCTCGTCGTGAACGCCATGATAGCCATAAAAAACCATCTCGTTCAGTCTGATGATCATAGCTTTCTCCCGATCCGCACCTGCAGCCGGTTGCCATATTTCTTGTCTATCTGTTTCATTAGTAAAAAACTAAGCGCCGTGGCGCCAAAAGCAATTCCGATGGCGGGAAGCTCCGCCAGCCAGCGGCTCCCGATCAGATATCCGGCGAAGAGGCTGAGCAAAGGCAGCCCAAACACCATTAATGACGTCAGCACCCGGGTTGAGGGAGATATTTCCAACTGCACCCTGTCGCCGGGACTCAGGTCCAAGTCGCTTTCCAGGTCGAAAACCGCCGGGGTGTTGCGCCCGAAGCACATACCCCGCATGGAGCAGGATTTGCAGCTGGCGCCGCGAACCAATTCCACTTTCACCCTGGTTCCGTTCACCGTTACGACGGTGCCCACGTCTTCCTGGGCTGTCTTCGTTTCTTCGCTCATCATTTCCGTTCCCGGGGCAGTTCCCCGATCCGCCGGATCAGCATGCTGGTGGAAAATCCTTCCTTGAAAGGCAGGCTTTGCACTTCGCCGCCTCCGGCCAAAACGATGTCCGCGCCCACAATGGCTTCAGGTTTCCAGTCGCCGCCCTTCACCAAAACGTCCGGTCTGAGCAGCTCGATCAGATCCAGGGGCGTGGGCTGGCTGAAGATCACCACCATGTCCACGCTTTCGAGGGCCGCCAGCAGCAGGGCCCGGTCGGCTTCAGCGATCACCGGGCGTCCCTCGCCTTTCAGGCGGCTCACGCTGGCATCGCTGTTCAGGCCAACGATCAGGATGTCTCCCAGGGCTTTGGCCTGTTCCAGATACTGGGCGTGGCCCACGTGGAGAAGATCGAAACAGCCATTGGTGAAAACGATCCGGGCTTGCTGCGCTTTCAGCTCGCCGGCCAGGAAGGCTGCCTCCTCCCAACTTTTGATCTTATCTTTGCTCATGGTAGCTTTGCAAAACCTGAGCCGGCGTTACGCTCGCCGTTCCTTTGATGCCGCAGACAACACCGGCGGCGTGGTTGGCCAGTTCGGCGGCCAGATCGATGTCCGCTCCGCTGATCCAAGCCAGCGTGAGGGCGGAGATCACGGTGTCGCCGGCGCCGGAGGGGTCAAAAACCTCTCTGGCGAAAGTGGGAATGCGCCGCGGGGCGTCATCGCCGCTGAAGATGTACATCCCCAGGCTGCTCCGGGTTACGATCAGATGTCTGATCCGCATCTCCCGCCGCAGGTTCCGGGCGGCCTGGAAAAATTCCTCGTCGGAGCTGAAGACCGTGCCGCTCACCGCCTGAAGTTCTTTGTAGTTGGGCTTGAAAATGTCCACTCCGGCGTAGGCCTGAAAATGCTTCAGTTTGGGGTCCACGGACACGGGAACACCCTGATCGAGGGCCAGCCGTAAGACCTGGCTGATCAGTTCGCCGGTCAGCAGGCCCTTGTCGTAATCCTCGATGATCAGCGCCCGGCAATCCTCCAGAAGCGCTTTTACCTTGGCCAAAACCTTTTCCCGCAGCGCGTTGCCCACCTCGTCCTCGTTTTCATAATCGATCCGCACGATCTGCTGATTGGCTGCCCCGATCCGCATTTTGCGAGTGGTGGAGCGCTCCGGGTCGCTCAGCAGTCCGTCGGCTGAGATGCCTCTGGCCTCCAGCAGCCGTTTGAGTTCCGCGGCGGCATTGTCCGCGCCCGTAACTCCCACCAGCAGGGGGATCCCGCCCAGGGAACGGATGTTCAGGGCCACATTGGCCGCGCCGCCCAGACGCAGCTCCTCGCTTTGCGCTTCCAGAACGGGAACCGGCGCTTCCGGCGAGATGCGGTCCACCCGGCCCCACACATACTGGTCCAGCATCACGTCACCCAACACCAGCACGCGCTGTCCGCCAAATTTTTCAAGCAGTTCGCCGATCATTCCTTCTCCAGGGGATAATGCCCGTCAAAGCAGGCGTAGCAGTATTCTTCAGGTTTGTTCAAACACATGGCCAGGCTGGCCAAAGACAGGTGTTTCAGGCTGTCCACCCCGGTCCGTTCGCGGATCTCGTCCAGGGAATAGCGGTTGGCGGCCAGTTCCTCGGGATGAGGTGTGTCGATCCCGAAATAGCAGGAAAACTTCACTTGGGGTGAGCCGATGCGCAGATGGATCTCTTTCGCCCCGGCGTCCTTGATCATCCGCACGATCTTGCGGATGGTGGTCCCGCGCACGATCGAATCGTCCACCAGCACCACCTTTTTGCCATCGAAGAAGTTGGACAGGGGGTTGAATTTCTGGCGCACGCTCTCGTCGCGGATGGTCTGTTCCGGTTTGATGAAGGTGCGGCCGATGTAGTGGTTACGGATCAGGCCCAGCGACAGCGGTATCCCGCTGGCGGCGGCGTAGCCCACGGCCATGAAATTCGAGGAGTCCGGCACTGGCACCACGCAATCCGCTTCAAGGCCTGCGTCTTCCTTGGCCAGCAGGGCGCCGATCTTTTCGCGCACGGCAAAGACGTTTTCGCCGAAGTGAAAGCTGTCCGGCCGGGAAAAATAGATGTGTTCGAAAACGCAGTAGCTGTTGTGGCGCCGGGCCCGGTAGAGGTTGGGATCATTTTCCAGGATCGTGATCCCGGCCTGGCTTACGCGGATGATCCCGGCGGGTGGCACTTCCCGGCGTTCGCTCACCCGCAAAGTGTCCAGCGCGCAGCTTTCGGAGGCCACCACCACAGCTCCCTCCGCGGTTTTGCCCCAAACCATGGGACGCATGGAGAGCGGATCGCGGAAGAGGTAAAGTTCACTCCTGGTGACGAATACGCACGAATAAGCTCCCCTGATCCCGCGCATCAGGGCCCGGATGGCATCGGCCGGATCGTCGCCCTGGGCGATCCGCCAGGCTATGAATTTAACCAGCAGCTCGCCGTCGTTGTCGCTCTTGAAATAAACGTTTTCAGCTTCCAGACCGGCCCGGACGGAGGCGTAGTTCACCAGGTCGCCGTTGCTGGCCAGCGCGTAGGAAGGACCGAACAGCGTTTCCACCAGATGGGGCTGGGAATTGAAGGCGGTGGCGGAACCCTTGGTGGGATAGCGCACATGGCCGATGGCGATGTTTCCCGGCAGGGTTTGAAGCACTTCAGGGGTGAACACCTCCTTCACCAGTCCCATGCTCTTGTGCAGCCGCAAAACCTTGCCGTCGCAAACCGCCATGCCGCAGCTTTCCTGGCCTCGGTGCTGCTCGGCGAACATCCCCAAAGCGGCCAGGCTGGCGGCTTCCGGGCTGCCGAAAACTCCCATGATCCCGCACATCAGGCTTTGCTCCTATTGCCGAAACTCAGCCTGTTTTCCCTGCCTTCCAGCAGGCGCAGGATGTTCGGGCTGTGTTTGTAGATCACCAGCAAGGCCACGATCAGCGTCAGCCAGGGAAATTCCGGTTCGCGGAGCACAAAGATGTTCCACAAAAGCTCTGCCGCAAACAGAAAGGCCGCGGCCAGGATCGAGCCCAACGACACATAGCGGCTGAGCGCCGTGACCAGCAGAAAAACCAGCAGTGCCGCCAACAGCGGCACCGGTGCCAGCGCCAGATAGACTCCCGCGGCGGTGGCAACGCCCTTGCCGCCTTTGAAATTCAGCCACACGGGGAACATGTGTCCCAGGATCACCGCCAAAGCAGGCAGCAGAAACACATTGCGTTCGGTGGGCAGCGCGGGCACAAAATTGCCCAGCAGGCCGGGGACAACGTTCAGAAGCAGCCAGGCCACGGCAAAACCCTTCAGCAGGTCCAGCAGCAGCACCAGCACACCGGTCTTCACACCATATTGGCGCAGGGCGTTGGTGGCGCCGATATTGCCGCTGCCGCCGGCGCGGATGTCTTTTTTGTGCAACAGCTTTCCGGCCAGCCAGCCAAAGGGGATGCTGCCGATCAGATAGGCCAGCAGGCAAATCAGTGTCCACGCCACGATCGACGTCACTGCTCCACCTCTCCTTCCTTCCGGCCGCGAAAGATGAGCTTGATGCTCACGCCCTCGAAGGTGAACATTTCCCGGATCTGATTGTGCAGAAAACGCCGGTAGTTTTCGCTGATCAAAGCGGGCTGGTTGCAGAAAAAGACGAAGGTTGGAGGTTTCACGGCCACCTGGGTGAGGTAATAAATTTTCACATGCTTGCCGGTGCTGTGGGTGGGGGGGCGATGTTCAACCACGGTTTCCATGAAGCGGTTCAGCTCGCTGGTGGAGATGCGTTTTTCGCTCTCCTCCTCGATCTTCACCACCATCTCCATGATCCGGTTGATGCGCTGGCCCGTTTTGGCGGAAATGAACTGCACCGGCGCGAATTGCAGAAAGGGCATCATTTCGTGCAGGTCCGCGATGAACCTGCCTGTGGTCTTGTTGTCTTTGTCCACCAGGTCCCACTTGTTGAAAACCACCAGGATCTCCTTCATGCGGCGTTTGGCATAGGAGGCGATCTTCACGTCCTGATCGGAGATGGCCTCGTCCGCGGTGAGCACCAGCACCACCACGTCGCATCTGTCCACGGCTTCGATGGTGCGCATCACGCTGTAGTATTCCACGCCGTAATTGACCTTGGTCTTGCGGCGCAGGCCGGCGGTGTCCACCAGCACGTATTCCTTGCCGTGATAGCGAAAAACGCTGTCCACCGCGTCGCGGGTGGTGCCGGGAACATCGGTGACGATCTGTTTTTCGTTGCCCAGCAGCAGGTTCACGATCGAGGATTTGCCCACGTTCGGCTTGCCCACCACGGCGATGCGGGTGTTGTGAGGCTCGTCGTTGTCGTAGGCGTTCTGCGTTTCCGGGATCAGGGCCAGCAGTTCATCCTTGAAATTTCCCGTGTTGCGGGCCTGCGAGGCGGAAATGGGGAAGGGATCGCCGAAACCCAGCTGCAGAAAATCGTATAGTTCCCACTCGAATTTCTCGTTGTCGGCCTTGTTCGCCACCAGCATCACCTTGTCGCGGTGCGGGAAGAGGATCTTGGCGATGGCCTTGTCGATGTCCGTGGTGCCGGTCTGGGCGTCCACCATGAAGATGATCAGGTCAGATTCGTCGATCGCGAGCTGGGCTTGGTGGCGGATCATCTTGTCCATGGCTTCGCTGCTGTCGAATATGATCCCGCCAGTGTCCACAAGTTTGAACACTTTGCCGTTCCACTCCACGTCCTCGTATTTGCGGTCGCGGGTGATCCCCGCTTCCGGGTCAACGATGGCGGAGCGCTTTCTGCAAAGGCGGTTGAACAGCGTGGATTTGCCCACATTCGGACGACCCACGATCGATACGATGTATTTCCTCATTCGGCGGTTTACTTCCCGGTTGCTTTTGGCGCCAGTCTTTTCAAAGGGGGTATTTTGTCAATCCCATAATGGTTTACGCGCCCTCCCGGGTTCCCGATCCTTCCCAGCTTGTCAAGGCCTGGGTTTCCGGGAATTTGTTACCCACTATGGATGAGGGGTGGTCGCAAGCGCCGCGGGATCTTCACCGGCTCTTTGCCGTCCCCCTCCTTTGCCCTGTCCCGTTCGCCTCTCACTCGCCTCCCGCTTACTTCCCGCTTGTCAGGCGGGAAGTCAGCGGGAAGTCAAGGGGAAGTGAGGGGGATGGGGCTTAGGGCGGGATATTATTGCTAAATATCAAGTTAAAACGTTTTTTGCCTCCTTCGGCAGGATTATTGCTTGACGAAATAGCAGAGGTGGAAAAGGGGTGGGGCATGACAAGAAGATGGATCGTGGTCCTGGCTGTGACCTTGCTCTGCGCTTCCGCTTTGAGCGGGGAGGCTGAGAGCGGCCATTTCCGGCGGTATCTGGCCTCATATCCGTTCAGCGTGAAAGAGGCTGCAACGGCCCCGGCGCGCTGGCAAACCCAGGATTGGCTCACGGCGGGCGGAGTGGTCTTGGTGGCAGGAAGCCTGGTTTGGGCCGACCCCCAGATCAGGGATTTCACCCAGAACCACAGGATCGGCTGGAGCGACGCCGCCTTGCACGGCTTGGGCTACGCGGGCGACAAGTGGATCCTCTTCCCCGCGGCGGGGGTAACGGCTTTGGCCGGCTGTCTGGCCGGTTCCGACAAAAGCGTGGACACCGGTTTGCTCTGCCTGAAAAGCATGCTCCTGGCCTCCGCGGCCAGTGAGGGCCTGAAGCTGGCCAGCCAGAGGCAGCGTCCTGGCGGGGCCAGTGACGGAGATTTCTGGCCCGAAGGTGGTTTTTCCCTGCGCCACGATTCCTCTCCCTCCGGCCACAGCACGTTGGTTTGGAGCGTGGCGCCGGTACTGGCGGAGCAGTATTCCGAACAAGCCTGGGTTGCCCCTTTGGTCTATGGTCTGGCAGTTTTGGCATCCTGGTCCCGGGTGAACGGGGATGAGCACTGGGCCAGCGATGTTTTTTGCGGTGCCGTGATCGGTTACCTCTCCGCGCGGCTGACCTTGAACAGCACTCCCCGCATGGCGTTGACGCCCGCCCCCGATCTGAAGGGGATCAAACTAAGCCTGGAATTTTAAATCCACCGCGGGATTGGCCGGGCCTACCGCACCGGGCCACAACTCCCGAAAACTTTTCTCCGAGGGGCTTACAGCTTTATATGCTGGAGCGTACCAGTCTGAAGCCCAGGTTGGAGTTTTTGTAATCATATGAACCTTTACCGCGGTCTGATGTGCGACAACGTCCTTCATTTCTGTTCCAGGCTCCGCCGCGCATGCAACGTATATGATCCGCTTTGGTCCCGCGGGGGTTTTCGTAGGGGCTGGCGCTGTAATAATCCTCACCGTAGCTGTCCCAGCACCATTCCCAAACGTTTCCGCTCATGTCGTGGAGGCCAAGCTCATTGGGGCTCTTTTTGCCCACGGGACGGGTGCGGCCGGCGTCTGAGGAGTTGGAGAAAGCCACTTCGCTGATATCATTGGAGCCGCTGTAGATGTAACCCTGGCTGTAGTTTCCGCCGCGGGCGGCGAATTCCCATTCCGCTTCAGTGGGCAGCCGGTAGCCGTTGGCCTTCCAGTCGCAGGTGGTGCTGGCGCCTTTTATCCTGTAGCAAGGTTCGCGGTCTTCACGCTCGCTGAGGGCGTTGCAAAACTCCAGCGCATCCTCCCAGGAGACGTTTTCCACAGGCAGCGCCCCTCCCTGATTCTGGGAGGGATTGTTACCCATCACGGTTTCCCAAAGGTCCTGGGTGACCTCATAATTGGCGATGTGGAAACCGGAAACCAAAACGCTGTGCACCGGCAGTTCGTCCAGATCGCCCTGTTCCGAGCCCATCTCGAACTCGCCGCCCTGCACGGCCACGAAAGTTGATGTTTGGCGCACCCGCTCCAGTTCACGGGCGCCAGATTGGTCTCTGAGCGCGAAAAACACTGCCAAACCGACGGCCAGAACCAACCCGAGCGTTATCCACAAACCGGTTTTGCCACCTTTCCTCTTTTCGGTGAAAGCGGCTTCGGGCTCGCTGGGAATTGGCTCCGGTTGCGGGTACAGGGGCTGGGGCTGGCTGGCGGGATTGGGAGCCTGGAAAGTGTTCGGGTCCGAAAAAGTGTGCGGACGCTGTTCCCTGTCCTTTGCGGTGAGGCGGCGCAGCAGGGCCACGGCGCGTTCGCTGATGTTGGGATAAACATCGCGGGGGTCGGGAACATCCTTGTTGACGATGGCATCCTGGATGTGAAAAGTGCTGGAGGTGTCCACATTGAAGGGCAGCTTGCCGCTGAGCATTTCGTAGAGGACGATGCCGGCGGAATAGATGTCGCTGCGGTGGTCGATGTCCTTGGCGGCGATCACCTGCTCCGGGCTCATGTAATAAACTGTGCCGATGGTGTCGCCGGTTTGGGTGAGGTGGATGTCGTTCATGAGGCGGGCGATGCCGAAATCCATCACCTTCACGGTATCGCCGTTTTGTATGTCCACCATGATGTTGGAGGGCTTCACGTCGCGGTGGATGATGCCTTTGGCGTGGGCATGGGACAGGGCGTCAGTGATCTGGTGGAAGATGTTCAGGGCCCGTTCCTCGCGGATGGGGCCGGTGGCGTTGATCAGCTCACGCAGAGTGATCCCGCGGGCGTACTCCTGCACCAGGAACCAATTTCCGTCTTCCTGGAAAAAGTCTTTGAAACCCACGATGTTGGTGTGGGTGAGCAGATTCTGGATCTGCGCTTCGTGTTTGAAACGCTCGGAAAATCTGGGGTCGCCGGTAAGGGCGGGATCTAAAAATTTGATCGCCACCTCCCGGTCCAGATAGATGTCCCGGGCCAGCCAAACCTCTCCCATGCCGCCTTTGCCCAGCTGCCTGACGACGATGTAATCCCTTATCCGGAACCCCGGGTTTATATTCATCTGTTACTCCTGTGCTGAATTTTGATGCACCCATCCCCTGTCTGCCACAAACGGTTTGGCGCCATCCGGGCAGGCTTGAACGCCAGGCCGGGCTGTTACTCCTGGATCTGTTTCAGTTCCCGGAGCTCAGCATCCCGCGGAGCTTCCTCCAGCTCGGGTTTTTGCACGGGGACCCAGATCTCCACCACTGATTCCTTGGAATCTTCCTGGAAGCGTTCATCATAGACTTCAAACATTTCCAGTGACGCCGGTTTGTAATTGGTGGTGGCCAGCCATTCGCCGTAGATGTATTCATAGGCTTTGCCGATCTCCTGGACGGGCCCCACGTATTCGAACACGGCGTAGTTTCCGCCCGGGACCTTGTGCATTTGCAAGCCTTCCGGCAGTTCCACCTGCTCCTTCACCTCCAGACCCACAAAATAGTTGTAGCCCTGCATGGTGGCAGGATCGAACTTCTCGCCGGGATAATAGATCCCGTAGAAGCTGTTGTTCACTGGCTCCGGCAATTTTTCGTGCAGTGAGAAAAACTTGGTCCAGAGCTCCATCATGGCCTCGCCTTCCAAGGCGTTTTGCGCCTCTAGCCCCATCACGATGAAGGGCTCGCGCGCCTCCATCCGGGTCTTCATCAGAGGTTCTGTTGCCTCGGCGGCAACAGCCTGCCCCGCCAGCGAAACCACGGCCAACGCAGCCGCCAGAAAAATCAAGACACGCTTGTTCATGGTATCCTCCACTATCATTTCATGACAGCCGGCAAACTAACAGAGGATGAATTTGACGTCAAGGATTTTTTATCAGGCTTGCGTGTGAACGTGCCTCCAGGCCATTTGCAGACGGTCTGGGCGAGGACGAAAAAAAAAGAGGCCCCGGATCAGGGGGCCTCTGTGAAGCTGGGGTTTAAACAGCTTACTTAACGATCACGAACTCGATGCGGCGGTTGAGAGCGCGGCCTTCAGCAGTGGCGTTGCTGGCGATCGGCTTGTTTTCGCCAAAGCCATTGGTGGTAAGGCGGGTGGCGGAGATGCCGTTTTCGACCATGTGGTCTTTAACAGCCTGGGCGCGTTCCTGAGACAGGGTGATGTTGTAGGAGGGATCGCCAACGTTGTCGGTGTGGCCCTGGATCTCCAGTCGCACGTTCGGGTGTTTTTTCATGGCTTCGATAACTTCCTGCAGCACCACTTTGGCGTCGCTGGTTAACTTGGAGCTGTCAAACTCGAACTGCACTCCGTCGAGGGTGAAGTCCTGTTCCATGCTCACCACGTTGCGCAGCAGGCGGGAAACGATGGCATTGCTGCTGCCGCCCTTCTTGCCGAAGGTGTAGCCAATGCCCAGGTAGGGCATGAAATGAGAGTCTTGCAGGAATGAACCGTTATCGGCGTTGTCAACTTTGTCGCTGACAGCATGGTCAAGCTGAACACCAAGGTCCAAGTCGATATTCCATTTGGTTTGGAAGGAAAGGCCAAGACCGGCTGTGGGGGCGAGGAAGGCAAACTTTCCGTCCATTTGAACATTGTTGTCAATATAAGCCGCACCAACGCCGATCTGGGCGTATGGAGCTATGCGGTGCAGGGCGCCATCTTTAAAGTCAATGACGGCACCCTTGGTGGGACGGAAGCGGGCCTGGATCTCTGCGCCAATTACGTTGGCGGCATAACCATCGGTGGTGTTTTTGTTCTGAAGCTTTGTGTAATAAGGGTAAACACCCATGCTGACATAATCTTTCAGCCAGGCTTCATAATTCAAGCCAGCCATGAAGTTAACATTTCCGTCATTCGGATGATCAACATTGATGTCATTCTTGGGGTGGCTGCAGCCAAAACGCAGGCCGACAGTTTGTTCAAGGGCGAACATGGCCGTGGAGAAGGCCATCAATGCAAGGGCTATTAATAGAATCTTGCTGGTGTTTTTCATTTTGTACCTCGTAGTGTTTTAAATATCGGATCTTCTTCCCCCAAACTCGCTTTTCTGTCAACCAAATTTTTCCTTTCGACATTTTAGGTGGTCTGTGCAAGGCATTCTGCAAGCTGGTTTAAGGCCACTTTATCAAGCCCTGCCCGGGTACGGGATCGTTGCCCTGTTTCGCGCATTCTTACGAGACTGGCCGGGGCGCTTCCGGGGTTTGTAAGACCGCTTGGGTCTGAACGGTTGATGATGCCCCGGCATCAAACCGGGCCGGGATTTCTTTTCAATTGACAAGAAAGCGGTGTCTTGTTTTTCTTGTTTTAAATCTAAATCAGGGATAAAACGCTGTAAATGAAACTGTTCGAAACGCATG
>Ga0209717_1000333_pt1 | contig 59267 bp, 47 predicted proteins | sample AD_UKC048_MetaG_FD_184418 | JGI IMG/M metagenome (GOLD analysis project Ga0209717, IMG submission 184418) | Active sludge microbial communities of municipal wastewater-treating anaerobic digesters from USA - AD_UKC048_MetaG (SPAdes) (version 2) | ecosystem: Engineered > Bioreactor > Anaerobic >...
GGTTGATCGAAAAAACAGATTTTCAAAGAGCTAGCAAAGTGCGTTCTACAAAAGGTCTTATTGTTCATGTCTTTGGTAAAATTGCCGCAGCTTTTATTTATTTAATTTTTTAACCCTTGATTCGCATAACTTATGTATTTTTATATTTTGGAATTACCGGGGATGGTGTATTCGAACTTATTTAACTGAAAATAATGCAGTCAAAAATTTAAAGTAAAAAAAAATGGAATGTGTTAACACAATCGTTAGCTGGCATTAGAAATTAAATAAAACCTATTACAACAATATGAAAAAAACATTTCTTTCTTTGACACTATTTTGTTTACTGACAACATTGTTTGCCCAGACCTGGGCTCCGACAGGCGCAAAATGGTGGTACTTATCATACTCCTTGTCTTTGGGTCAATATTATGCGTCAATAGAGTCGACAGGTGATACGATAATTCAGGGAAAGAACTGCAAAGTTTTACAATCAAATGGTATTGGGGGATGTACTTATGGATCAGAAATTCACCCAATATTTATTTATTCTGACACTAATAAGGTTTTTTATTTTAGTCAAAATCAAAACAAATTTTGTTTATTGTATGACTTCAACAAATTGCCAGGTGACACACTTTATATCAAGACAGGATATGGTTTTCCGAGTCCTGACTCTGTGGGATTCGTGATAGATTCTGTTGGATTTACTACAATCTGCACAACCATCTTAAAAGTTCAATATGTAACGGCATTATTTGACCCCCTGTGTTCCTGGGTTGGAAATTCAGGAAAAATAATTGAAAGAATAGGACATTCATCATTTTTGTTTCCCCTTGACTTGGGAGCATGTGATGACGCTTGGACAAATGGCGGTATTTTATGTTATACAGATAGCGCCATTTCTTATTATGACTCAAATTATTCATCAAGCTTTTGCGCAACAATTGGTATAGAAGATAAAAATTCAAATAATGCATTAATTGTATATCCAAACCCAACAAAACGATTTATTACAATAACTAAAGATAAAGACCTGATAAATCAAATTAACATTTATGATGTATATGGCAGATGTATCCTGAGAGATTATAAATCCAATTTTCTTAATTTATCGGGTTTGACAAATGGTATCTATTTCCTCGAGATAATGACTGACAATAACATAAAAACAAGAATAAAAATAATAAAAAGCGGGTAGGTAAGGGGGATTTTCACCCCCAAACCTCTTGCACCACTTTATCCCGACATGGAAAAATGCCGGGACAGACTCCCGGGTCTCGTTCCTCCGCGACGGACAGCGGTTCATTAATTCCGATAAATGCAGGACACACACATGTGTCTGCTTTCACCCTGCAGGAAAGGCAAACATTACAACAGTTCTGGAAATATTTGAAAAAATGTGTACTTGGACAAGAAAAGTTACTAAATTGCGTGGCGAATAGCAGCCACCTACCGTTACCCAACCATACAAATAAAAAAAATGCGATAAAAGTTCCCAATTTGCGAATTATTTTTTTTTGCAATAAAAAATTGAATGGAGAGAATTTTTGCAAAAAGCACTTTACGAATGTACTGAAAAAAAATCCTGATTCTGAGCAACATCTAAAAACATGGTACGACACAGTAATGAGTTCAGATTGGGAAACACCAAATGATGAAAAAAAAACTTATGCAAATGCAAGTATTCTAAAGAATAATAGAGTTGTTTTTAATATTAAAGGAAATACATACAGACTTGTAGTTAAATTTAACTTTGAAAAGCAATGGGTATTCATCAAATTCATTGGGACACATGCTGAATATGACAAAATTGATGTAAATAAAATTTAAAAAAACAAACATATGAATATCAAGTTAATAAAAACAGAATCAGATTATCGTAAAGCGCTTAAACGTCTTGACAAAATTTTTGATTCAAAAATTGGCACACCAGAAAGTGACGAAGCTGATATTCTTGGATTGTTAGTTGACGACTATGAAAAAAAACATTATCCTATTGATGCACCTGATCCAATTGAGGCAAATAAAATCAGAATGCAGGAGATGCATTTAAAACAAGTTGACTTAGTTAACGAATTTGGCGGAAAAAGCAGAGTTTCTGAAGTGCTTAATCGTAAACGTAAACTGACAGTAGAAATGATTCGCAAATTGACTAACAGACTTAATCTTTCGGCAGAACTTCTGATTAATGACTATCAACTTACCGGTCAATAATGTACGTTTGGTAATCGGGTAAGCTGCCCCGCCAGTAAACACTGACGGGGAGAGCCTCTCCCCGCACACTGCGTTACGGAGCAGGCACACCACTGTATCCCGACATGGAAAAATACCGGGACAGGCTCCCGGGTCTCGTTCCGCAGTGGCGGACAGCGGTTTCCGCCGGCTGGCGGATGGAGCAATATTCTGATAACCTTCAGGCATTGATTCGTATCCTCTTATGCGTAATCGTTTAAGGTAATAGTTGTAACCAGAACCGGGCTTTGGGCAACTACCCAACCCGCTTTCCCTGACAATGATATCCTGAATTTTTTTTCACACTGATCCCCCTGAATACCATTATATTGCATATTTTTGCCATGGTGAAGAAAAAACTCCACCAAAACGGGACAAGCTGTGAGGGCTGAGTAGTATGGCACGGTTAAGTGGGAACGCCCGGTGTAACGCCCCATAGTGTCCCTGGCTTTATAAATAAAATATGGTGCAAAAACTGATAATTTAAATAAGCTGTTATGAGAAAAACAATTTTGCTTTTGGCCGGACTTGTATTTTTGACTTTTATAAATCAAGCCCAGACAGTTACCGATATTGACGGAAATGTTTATAATACCGTGACCATCGGGACACAAGTCTGGATGAAGGAGAACCTGAAAGTCACCCATTATCGTAATGGTGATTCTATCCCCAACATAACAAATAATACTTCCTGGACGAACAATTCGACAGGTGCATATTGTGATATCAGCAATAATCCTTCAAATGCTGCTACCTACGGACGACTTTATAATTGGTATGCCGCAACCCATGTCCATAATTTATGCCCTGCAAACTGGCATGTGCCCTCTGATGCTGAATGGAACATAATGGTAAAATATCTTGATAACACAGCCGACACGACCATTACAGGTGAAGTCGGAACGGATATCGGCGGCAAATTAAAAGAAACTGGTACCAGCCATTGGCATAGTCCAAATACAGGGGCTACCAATAGCAGTGGTTTTACAGCACTGCCCGGTGGCTCACGATATTTCTATGGAACCTTTTCTAATATTGGATCCTACGGAGTATGGTGGACTTCAACGTCTTACAGTGCCACATCGGCCTGGGGGCCTGGTGTAAACTATAATCATTCCTATCTATTAAGAACCCATGCAGATAAAGTTCTGGGGTATTCTGTTCGTTGTATCTGTGATTTTCAAGCAACTATTGAAGATGTGAATTTTAACGATGATATTCAAATCTATCCGAATCCGGCCACTGACAGAGTGTACATTGACTGTGCCGAAAGGACAGGTTTAAAAATGCAGGTTTATAATGCTATTGGAGCATGTGTTTTAACGAGCGATCTGGTGAGTGGAACAAACATGGTAGATATTACTTCCATAACATCCGGCGTTTATCTGATCCGGTTGACTGGCACGAACGGGACATTTCAAAAGAAACTGATAAAGAACTGATTTTTTTAAAGGGATAGTAGTCTATCGGCAAGCGAAATTTATGACCGGGGAATACTCCCCGACCCACCATACAGTACAAGCATGAAACAGTGTTGAGCGTAAGCCAATCCGGCAAAGTGGTTCCACCCTTATTTAGTTTTAGCCCTTAAGGTTGAGCCATTCGGAAAGGTATACAGTCTACTGATGCTTGATTTGGGTTTAATGGAAAATATTTTAAATAAAATATACAGATAATTATAGAACCGAAGAATCAAAAGAATTAGAAGAAAAGTCAACATGTGTAATTTTTGCATAAGTTCAAAAGGAAGTTGAAAAGAAAATAATACGAAAAACAAATATTACAAGGGGCCACTCCGAAAAGCCCGGTTTTTTCTTAACCTGCGACTTTTTGCCCATTATCCCAAAGGGAAGTCGCAGAAAATCAGCCCTCCCTTTGGGCCGGGGCAAAGCTGATTTTCAAAAATCATACTTTTTGGATTGGGCTATAACAATCTTGATTGGTGCAATAGGATTGCGGAAAATAGAAAATCCTGAATGCCTGATCCGAAAAAAGATTATCCTATAATTGAAGAAATGCAAAGATATTTTATTTTCTTCAATTATGTTTGAATCTTTTATTATATTTGCAGAAAATTTAAATCATAATTGAAATATGGTTGATTACATAAACAGACCTTTGTATATCGAAAAGATAAAACCATTTATCGGTAAATCGCTGATAAAGGTATTGGTTGGTCAAAGAAGAGTGGGAAAAAGTTATCTTCTTATGCAGCTGAGAGACCTTATTAATACTCAGGAACCAAATACGCAAATAATATATATCAACAAAGAACAAAATGAGTTTTCAGCAATTAAAAATTCGGACGACCTGTTTGACTATCTTAAGAAAAACGTCAAAGAGAATGGAAAAGTAGCCCTGTTTATTGATGAAATTCAGGATATTGAATCTTTTGAAATTACGCTGAGAGATTTAGGAACGAGAAAAAACTTCGATATCTATTGCACGGGGAGTAATGCAAACCTGCTATCGGGTGAACTTGCCACGTTGTTAAGCGGCAGGTATATCGAAATAAAAGTCTTTGGTTTAAGCTATGCTGAATTTTTAATTTTTAATAAAATTTCTGATTCGGTTGAATCATTTCAGGACTATATGAAGTTTGGGGGCCTCCCATACCTGATTAACCTAAGCAAAGAGATTCAGGTCGCCTATGAATACTTAACAAGCATTTACAACACGATACTTCTGAAAGATGTAGTAGCTCGTTTTAATATCCGAAACGTAAAGTTTTTAGAAAACTTAGTTGGATTTTTATCTGATAATCTTGGCAGCATAGTTTCTTCAAAAAAAATAAGTGAATACCTTAAAGCTCAGAAAATTAATATTTCACCACAGGTAGTAATTGATTATCTTGGCTACCTTGAATCCTCATTTTTAATATTTAAAGTTAAGCGCACAGGAATTGAAGGGAAGAAAATATTTGAAATCGGGGAGAAGTACTTCTTTGAAGATGTTGGTATCCGAAATACTATTGTTGGCTATAAAGCTACAGATATTCATAAAATACTTGAAAACATCGTTTACCTGCATCTGAAAATGGCTGGTTACTCAGTAAGCGTGGGTGTGCAGGGAAATAAGGAGATTGATTTTATCGCACAGAAAGCCGGTGATAAAATCTATGTACAGGTAGCGTATATGCTGACAAATCAAGAAACCATTAACCGCGAATTTGATAACCTGCTTGAAATAGCTGATAATTTTCCCAAGTACGTGCTCACCATGGATGAAATAGCCGAAACTTCAACATACAAAGGCATTATACGGATGCATATCAAAGATTTTTGTTTAAAAATCCTTAACAACAAACCTGAATAATACCGATTGCCAGTAGTTTAAAAATTAGAAAAGCGTTTATACCTTAATATTACACATTTGTTTTTGTTGTAAACATGAGATTTTTCTCTTACTTTTTTGCTTGTCCAAAAAAGTAAGCAAAAAAGGACCTCCTGGCGAATGCTTCAGCCCGCTCTCAGAAAACACTGAAAATCTATGCAAAGTAGTCCCGACCAGCTATGCTGCGTCAGGAAACCCCGCCTGTGGCGGGGCCTTTGCAGATTTTCAAATGTTTTCTGATTCACGCCACCGCCGGCTCGCACGCCAGGAATTGCCCGCGCGCCAAATATCGGCTAACCTATCCCGAAAAAAACCGAATTGTTTCGCAGAAATCCGCCGCGGCGGATGCGCTGGCAAGAAAATATGCGGTGTGCTGAGCTTGCCGAAGCACGGTGTCAGGGAGTGGCCTGTGCGGAGCCTGCCTGGCGGCAGACAGGGTTCGCTATATATTTTCTTGAATTTTTTGGTGCTTTTTGTTTCAAGACAAAAAGTATAATTAAAAAACAAATTTTTAATTATTTGATTATGTGTACTTTAAATAGAGTTATATAGATTTGAAAAATAATATAGTCCAAACTTCGCTTCACTCGTTTGTACTATTTATTTTTATCATCGGTATAACCAAATAAGAAATATCAATACGCCCTATTGGACTAATTGATATTTCAATTTGGTATAAATTGCTGCACAGGAAGGCAGTCATGCAGGGGTTAGGGAATCCGCCATCTGAAGACAACCGGCCGGGCTAATAAACCAATCCCTGACACCTGGAGGTGTAGTGTATATTAGTGATATAACTCCAAAAAGTAAATGAGTTGAAATACCATACCTGCCCTTTTTACTATCTTTGTTTCATAATCATATCTTATGAACGAATTATATCCACTGAAATTTAAGCCGATCTATAAAGAAAAGATCTGGGGAGGGAAAAAAATAAATGAAATTCTGAAACAGGATTATTCTCCATTACCTAATTGCGGCGAACTATGGGCATTATCAGGCATGGAAGATGCATCAAGCGAGGTAAGCAATGGTTTTTTAAAAAACAATGCCCTGAACGAACTTGTTGAAGTGTATATGGGCGACCTGGTCGGCGACATGGTTTATGAAAAATATGGTGATGAATTCCCTTTACTGTTTAAGTTTATCAATGCCGAAGATTATCTTTCCGTTCAGGTTCATCCCGGCGACGAACTGGCCATGCAACGCCACCAGTGTTCCGGTAAAACCGAGATGTGGTATGTTATTGCCGCAGAAGAAAGCGCTGAACTAATCAGCGGGTTTAAACAGAAAATCACCAAAGAAGAATACCTCAGTCATCTGAATTCCAATACATTAAAAGACATTCTGAACTATGAAAAAGTGCAGCCCGGCGATGTGTTTTATGTGCCTTCGGGGCATGTTCATGCCATTGGTCCGGGAATTTTACTGGCTGAGATTCAGCAATCTTCGGATATTACGTACCGTATTTACGACTGGGATCGTTTCGATCAGGCGGGCATGATCCGTGAACTTCATACAGACCTGGCGCTTGATGCCATCAATTTTGGGGAAAAAGTACCTTGCAAAACCCATCCTGAAACAACAAAGAACCACCGCCGATCTATTCAGAAAACAGCCTATTTTAATGTTAATCTGCTTGACCTCGACCGGAAGCTGGAACAGGATTTTAATACTATAGATTCTTTTGCGGCCTACCTGTGCATCGACGGCGCTTTTACGCTGGTTTATGCCGGTAACAGCGAAAAGATCAGCAAGGGAGAGTCGGTGCTTGTTCCCGCAATAATAAAGGAGTTTGAGATCATTCCCTCAGAAACGTGCAAGATCCTTGAAACATATATTCTTTAAGCAGAAAAAAATGAAAACAAGAAAAATAAAATGGATGAGAAAAAGCCAGCCCGTGATGGAGGGCGCCGGGGTGAGGCTTCGCAGGGCATTCGGATATCATGAACTTCCCCGCTTCGATCCTTTCCTGATGCTCGATGATTTCAGAAATGACCATCCTGATGATTACAAAAAAGGATTTCCCTGGCATCCGCACCGCGGCATAGAGACCATCACGTATGTCCTGAAAGGCGAAATAGAACATCAGGACAGCATGGGCAACAAAGGCGTGATCGGGGCGGGTGATGTGCAGTGGATGACGGCCGGCAGCGGCATCATTCACCAGGAAATGCCGCAGGTGAAGGGCGACGGCATTCTCCTCGGGTTCCAGCTCTGGGCCAACCTGCCAGCTTCACACAAAATGATGCCCCCCCGCTATCAGGAAGTGAAAAGCAGCGAAATACCTGAGGTTGTTTCTGACACCAATTGCAGGATATGTGTTATTTGCGGTGAGTACAACGGTGTTTCAGGCCCGGTAAAAGATATTATAACCCATCCGGTTTTCCTGGATATTTCTGTCCCTCCCGATACGGAATTTAGCCTGCCTACACCGGCAGAAAACAATGTTTTTTGCTATGTCATCGAAGGCGCCGGGTATTTCTGCGAAAAGAATGTGGATGCGGAAATCGCCGAAAAGAATTATGCCGGTAATCAGGATATTCTTTTGTTTTCGGAAGGTGAAAAACTCGTGGCCCATACCGGTGAAAGCAATCTCAGGTTTTTATTTCTCATGGGCAAGCCTCTTGACGAACCTGTGGCCTGGGGCGGGCCTATAGTGATGAATACACAGGAAGAACTGGAAGTTGCTTTTGAAGAGTTTGAAAACGGGACATTTATTAAGTAAAGCTGCTGATCAAAATATCAAAACTTCAGGTGTAACATAAGCGGTGGCTGAGGCTCTCGAAGCCACCGCTATCTTATATTTCAAACACTTTTTTTGCCGGTGGCGTTTACAGTGAGCATGTCGAACTGCTCCCGAATCCACCGATATATCTGTGATAATAGAAAATTCAAACACTTTATAGAGTTTCCGGATAAACACCAATTCGTGTTGGAACGGTAGGAAATCTGTTATTCCAGAATGATCCGTGAGAAAACAGTCCTAATTTTTGAATTAATCGTGAAAATACCTGCTGTCAGCAGCGTTTATCCTGACGTTGATGATCACATTTGATTTGTAGGGAGAGCCATTGGCCACCGCCGGTGCATAGCGCAGTTTTTTGACCAGCTCCGCCACCTGTGCTTCAAGGCCGTAACCAATATTGCTCAATGGTACCACATCGGTAATGCTGCTGTCGGGCATCACCGTGAAACTCAGCATCGCCGTGCCTGTTACGTTGCTGTTTATGGCCTCATCACTGTATCTGAGGTTTTCCATGAAATACATCAATAAGGCCGTGTCGCTCCCGGGATAGTGGGCATCCTGGCTGTAACTGACCTGGAAATTAATATCTTTCTGCGCAAAAGTAAAGACAGTCGTAAATAAACAAAAAACTAAAAAGACTATTACTTTTTTCATGGCACAAGGTTTAAAATGAATACTATTAATTTCTATGTAAAGATAGTGAATTTTTTTTATTTTTCAAGTATTACGAATTCTGTCCTGCGGTTTTTTGCCCTTCCGGCTTCCGTATCATTGGTCGCCACGGGCTGTGTTTCTCCAAAACCTTTATAAGATAAGCGCGATGGCGGTATTCCATTTTCCGTCAGATAATTATACACGGATTTAGAACGGTTGCCGGAAAGCAGCATATTATCTTCATCTTTGCCGATATTGTCGGTATGCCCGTGAATAGCGGTTTTTATTCCGGGATTCTCGGTGAGAAATTCAATAAAACCGTCAAGTATGGCTTGCGTATCGGCATTCAGATCGAATGAGTTTGATTCAAAATAAATATCATTGAGTTTGTATGATTTGCCCACTTCTATGGGTTTTATCTCGAAACTCACTTCCTGCAAAGGCTCTGAGCGCATTGTGTCTTCAGCAGGTATCAACTTCGATTCGTAGGCATAATCTTCTTTTTTCACGGTGAGCACAAAGTTGTTCCTCGTGTTGACGGCAATCACGTATTTGCCCGACAACGAGTCGACGGGTATCCGGGTGATCTTCTTGGTCTCCACATTTTTAATTTCAATCCGCGCAGTTACAGGTTTTTCGGTGGTTTCGTCCCTGACATTCCCCTTTACAATCCTCATCTCTTCAGGACGGGCATCCTTGTATAATTCAAATTCATATACGTCCCAGCCTCCGACACCTTTCAGCTTGTTGGAAGAGAAATAGGCCGTTTTACCGTCGAGGCTGACGAAAAAACCGGCATCATCCGCAGTTGAGTTTATAGGATAACCGATATTGACAGGTTTTTTCCAGCTCCCGTCTGCCTGAATACGTGAATAAAAGATGTCGTAACTGCCCATCCCGGGCAGGTCCGGGGAATCGGAAGAAAAATACAACGTCTGGCTGTCGGTATGCAGAAAAGGTGTTTTCTCATTATTTTTCGTGTTGATCTGTGAACCTAAGTTCTCAGCTTTACCCCATACGCCGTCATCAGTCTTTCGGGCACGATAGATGTCATAGCCTCCCACCCCGCCGGGCCTGTCGCTGATAAAATACAATATCCTGCCGTCGGACGATATGCTGGGCATACTTTCCCAGGTGTCGGAATTATTAACGTTTTCAAGGGGTTCAATGTCCATCCATAGCCCGTTCTCATCTTTACGGGTGTAATAAATGTCGCAATTCAGGTAGCTGCCTTTGTATTTGCATACGGTATAATAAAGTTCGTTATTATCCAGGGTGACCGAACAGCCGCCCTCATTTTCATTCATGTTGAACGGGTAAGGCATCTCACTGCCGTTGTCGAATTGTCCGTTTTTCTTTTCGCTATAATAAAATTTCTCCTTGTACGTAGGCTTAGGGATCATATCTCCTTTATTGGGAGGAAGTTCGATAACGCGGGCATAGAACATATATTCCCCGTCGGGGGAGATAGAAGGTATGTATTCATCGGAAGCGGAAGAAACACCATTGATATACCTGGGATTGAAGGGTACCGGATTTTTGTAGGCTTTATTGTAAAAAACTGCCCATTTATACATAGCCTGTGCATCATTCAGTTCGGCATCATTCTCTATCTTTTCAGGATCTTTGAGAAAAACTGACAACACGTTTTCAGCCTGCTCCCAGTTTTCAGCCCCATAATAAATCTGGCCCAGGTAATAATAGACATAAACATCAAAATCAGGGCATAGCTCTACGGATTTTTCAAAATAAGTCTGTGCAGCTTTAAGGTTGTAATCGGCTTTTTTAAAATTTATCATTCCCATAAAAAAGTAACAGGCAGCACATTGCGGCTCATAAGTGAGCACTTCTTTGAAGAGTTTGTTTGCTTCCGGGAAACGGCGGTCTTTAAAATTATCCAGGGCTTCGTCGAAGAGTTTTTTTTCCTTTTTACCGGACAGTTCCGGGCAGTTGCTATCTTCCTGCCCTGACGAAGCCATTGCAGAAACGAGAAAAAAAACAAGACATAGTATAGTTTTAATATTTTTCGGCATACACAAGGTGCTTTAAATAGCTGTCGGCCAGAACAAGGGCCGACATGGCTTCCACCACAGGAACAGCGCGGGGGACAAAACAAATATCATGCCTGCCGCCTGTGGCAAATTCAACATAATCAGCGTTGCGGTCAACGGTCTTTTGTTTCAGCCGTATACCCGGAACAGGCTTGAACGCCACATTGAAATAAATATCTTCGCCGTTGCTGATACCTCCCTGTATACCCCCGGAGTTGTTGGTTTTTGTTCTCAGCCGGTGCTTTCTGACGATGAACAGGTCGTTGTGTGTGCTTCCTGTCATGGCAGCCGAATCAAAGCCGCTGCCGTATTCAAATCCTTTTACAGCATTGATAGAAAACATGGCATGGGCCAGCCTGGCCTGCAATTTATCAAATACGGGATCGCCCACTCCCGGCGGACAACCGGAGATGACGCCTGTGATCACCCCCCCGGTACTGTCGCCTGCTTTTTTAATATTTTTCAACAACCGGAGCATTTTTTCTGAAGTTTCTTTATCAGGACAACGCACAGGACTTTGTTCTATTGTACTCAGATCAAGAAGGGTATATGGGGTATCCAGGGATACTGTACCTATTTGTCTGACAAATGCAGATACCCGGATATCCGAACGGAGCAGTACCTGCTTTGCTATGGCCCCTGCCAGAACAACAGGAGCAAAAATCCGTGCTGAAGCATGAAGTTTTCCGGCGCTCTCCTCTGAACCATACTTTGCAAAATAGGTAAAATCGGCATGTGAAGGTCTGAAAATGGAATCAAGTTCACGGTAGTCATCGGGCTGAAAATCAGAATTGTATATGATAAAACCTATGGGGCCACCCGTTGTTTTACCGTTACGGATACCCGATAAAATCTCATAACGGTCATCCTCGCTGCGTGGTGAAGAGAAAAAATCATGACCGCTTTTACGGCGTTTTAGGTCGTAACCGATTTGTTCTTCATCAATGGCCAACCCGGGAGGACAGCCGTCGAGAACGCCCCCCAGGGCTTTGCCGTGCGAATCCCCATAGATACTCAGTTTAAACAGATCGCCTAAAACATTACTCATAACACAAAATTATAAATTTTGATGACAGTAAGCTGTAGTCAGGTCATAAAAATCAACACGATTATGAACAGGAAAGATATTCTAATACACGATCAGTTTCTGAATGTGATTAAAATTCTCCGATGACAATTTCAGGAAGTACATACCATTAACAAAATTGCTCACATCAATGGTTTCGTTCAGAAAGTCGTTTTCCGTGATAAGTTGTCGTGACAAAACCAAGGTTCCTGAACTGTTGTATATATCGAGATTAAGCGAATTTGCCCGGGGTGTGGAGGCCTTTATAGAAAAATGGTCTCTGGAGGGGTTCGGGGCGATGCTCACATTGCCTTTTTGTATCTGGCTGACAGATAGCGGAGCAGAAGTATAGGAAATATCCCATCCGTTTCCGTTGTATACGCCGCTGGTCCTGAAAAGCAATAAAACCGAACTTGAGTAAACCGCTAAGGTCTGAGGAACAGAACTACCATATAAGGTAGTAATCTCGGTATTGGCCACTTCGTCGAAAATTCTCACAAAATCCTCATCCTGGGCCAGTTCAAAATTATCAAAATGGAGGGTGATTGAAGTAGCGCCGGGCGGGTTGATACGCCAGCGGCAAAAAGTACTGTTGTTATATTCATAGGAGCCACTGCCATCAGAAAATGAACCTGAAGGAGTCGTAAATTCTGTCATGCTATTGCAAAACCTGGTTTCCTCAGCGCTGAAGGTCAGTTGCCATCCCTCAGCCACATTGGTACCGTTGGTTGTAAAACGCACCAACACATTTTTACCAGTGGAGTTTATTACTGGCGGAATGGTATTACCGGAAAACGAACCCAATACGGAATCGGCGGTAGTTGTACCATCATAAATAGTAATAATATCATAGGCATTTTCAGTATTTATCTTGTCGAAGGTGATCCTGATATAGTCCACAGAATCATTGGGGGATATGAGCCACATACAATCGGTACTATTCTGGTAGTTGTATAAGGGACTGCTTCCATCCTCAATGGTTCCGTAGAGGCTGTTAATGGTTTTAAACCCGGTACAGTGCTGTGGAAAAGCGCCTGAAGGATAGGAATCAAAAATTGCCTGCTGACCGTTGTTGAAAGTATATCCGGGATTGAGGTTATCCAAATAAAAATATCCGTTATAAGATCCACCCCAGCCCCAGTTGAAATGAAAAAAGCTGGTACCCTGATATCCGTCGCATACAAAAGCATGACCGCCGGTTTCTCCATATCCGGCATATTGAATGGGCATCTTATTATCCAGGTTGCTTTTTAGCATATTATTCCATTCTGTATTGGAATAATCGTTTTTATAACGCAGATTCGTGGAATTTGAATATCCGAAGTTTGATTTCATAGCATTCACATCGTCATGCATTGAGGCACCCGAGCCGTCAGGGCTGTAATTCATCTCAATGGCAATACCGCAGTGAAGTTGTAATAAAGCCATATCATAGTTATATTTGCTGCTGATGTCATTTTGCATAGACTCCCAGCGGTAGGTGGTGGCACCGAAATTGGCCGTCAGGTAACCGTAGTCGGAATAGTACCCGTGTGAACCCGCACCCTGCTGCGGATAACGGTAATAATACATCACCTGTGCCATGGAGGTGGCAACGCAACCCGACCATACATGACCGTCGGGTCCGGCAGGATCTTCGGGACATAAACAATTATAAAACATACCCTGATCCCAGTTCGACATCAATAAAGGCTCCACGGATTTTTGATTCCCCTTGACAAAATCCTTACTGCTGAAATGATTGAGATAATAATCCCAGGTTCCTGCAATAAGGGCATCCGCTTTGATGCTGTTAATTCTCACATAAACAATTTGCTTTTCGTAGGAATCCATCCAGAATTTAAATTCCGGAGACATGGTTTTTTGCGGATACCCTCTTTCAAATGAATACGCAAGAACCGGATAAACATCGTCATCGGCAGCAACAATAATATAACCGTCATCCGCTGAAAACACATAAAATATTTCTTCACCGCCGGTAATGCGGGTATAACTTAACGACAGTTCTGCATCTTGTTTGAGGTCATATCCCGCCTGAAGGCATTTTTCGAAATAAAAATTTGAAGCCAGTTCTTCAGCTGTTTTTGATCCGACTTTATCAGCCCGTGCTACAGTTTGAATGAACAGAAATGTCAGCAGGAAAAACACACAAATTTGAAAATATTTCATATAATAAATTTATTCAATAATTATTTTTTTCACAAGGATTTCATCAGCAGTAAAGATCCTGACCAGATAAATTCCGGATTTTAAATATGATACATCCATATCTATTGAGTATTGACCCGGAGATAATTCATAGTAACTTTCCCGGATCACCTTGCCCTCAATGGAATAAATATCTATTTCAAAGTTCTTTGATCTGACGTTACTGAAATTAATAGTAAGCTTGTCTTTAGCGGGATTCGGCGTCAATGTAAGTACCAGCGGATCGGGCTCTTCAATACTGCTTGAGTTGTAATAGGTGGCAGAAAAACCCTGTGCCATTGCTGCATCAAAAGATTTAAACAAAACCATCATTTCGCCTGAATTGCACAGCACATCTCCGGGGATCACGCTTCCCGACAAATCGGCAAGTACCGTATTCGTTGTATTGTCAGAAACCCTTATATAGTCTCCCGCTGCAATATCAAAAGCATTGAAATGCAGGGTTACCGCTGTTGATCCCGCAGGCTTGATACGCCAGCGGCATAATTGATTGGGGTGATAATTAAATGTTCCGCTGCCATCAGTGAAGGTCCCTGAACTTGCTGTAAGTTCTTTTATCCCGGAACAATATACAGGCAGCGTAGATGTGTACGAGGCTAAAAAACCACCGGATGAAATGCTGTCGTTTGAAATAAATTGTATACAGAGTGCTTTCCCGGAAGTGCTGATCTGTGCAGGCAGCGAGGAACCCGAGTAGGTACCCAGTACCGGCGCCGAGGTGTTGCTGCCATTGCGCACAACAACGATATCAGAGTCGTGCTCTGTGTTGAATTCAAGGAAATTCAGCTTAATACCTGTGACAGAATCAGCCGGTTGAATGATCCAGATGCAGTTGGAATTGTTTTCGTAATCATGCAAAGGTCCGCTGCCGTCGCTAAACGTTCCTTTTGTCTGTGTAAGCGTGGTGATCCCGTTACAGGGATAGGTATAAACTGATGCGGTATCCGGATAAAAATTGATGATCAGTTCGTGATCCAGGGTGAAATCAGCGCCTCCGGGTGTGAGGTTGTCAAGCAGGAAAAATCCGTCGTTGGAGCCGCCCCATCCCCAGTTAAAATGAAAATAGCTGGTATCCTGATAACCGTCGCAGACAAAAGCATGTCCCGACACATTGATGGTGTCGGCCCATCCGGCATAATACAGCGGTTTTTTGGCGTTAAGATGGTCGAGTATCAGTTGCTTCCAGTTGGTATGTAACGCCGTATCCCGAAATACATATTGACAGTCAGGGGAATAGTGAAAATAGGTGCGTAATGAATAGGCCGCTTTGTGGTTGTACATCCCGGAACCGTCGGGGTCGTAATTCAGATCCACAGAAACGCCAAGGTGGTAAAGCAGTTTGGCCACTGCAGAGTCGTTCTGGCGTTCGGTGACCGTAAGCGGCATCATGTCCCAGTGGTAGACCGTATTACCAAAATCAGCATGCAAAGAATCATAAGTAAAGGGAGCCACCGTATCATTGTACATATAAGAGCCTGTCCCTGTGGCGGGATGCCGGTAATAATTCATGATCTGCCCCATAGCTGTCGGCACACAGCCGGCATAAGCGCGTCCATCGGGGCCTCCGCTTGCCAAAGGGCAAAAATTATTGTAGTATTTACCCTGGTTCCAGGTGGTTTTTAACAGAGGGGCAACGGTTTTTATATCTTTTCTCTGACTCAGCTGTTCCGGTGTGGAGTAAAGCAGCCGGTTCCATTCCATGATCGTGGAAAATGCAGGTGTTATGTTGTTTTTCACCGCATAAATGATCTGTCTTTCATAATCCTGCATCCATTTTATAAACGCAGGAGGCTGATTGAGTTCGTCATACCTGCTGCCGAACACATAGCCAAGCACAGGCGGAATTATGTCGTCACCCGAAACGATAATAAAGCCCTGATTTTTAAACGATATGACATAATATAATGCGATGTTCTCAAAACTCCTGACTGTGATATTATCGGTTTCAATATCTTTGTAATCAACATGAGCAGTGAGGTTCAGCCGTTCATAATAAAAATTTTTACCCACCTGCACAGCTTGTTGTTCTGAAACTTTTTTGGAAAAAGCATGGATCTGGAAAACACACAGTATGATGAGCAATAGAAGTTTTTTCGGCATACGTACGACCTTATTCAATGACAACTTTTTTAACTAAAGATTGTGAATCACCTTTTATCCTGAGGAGATAAACGCCCTGGCTCAGCTTGGCAACACTGATGGTTTTAAGGAAATTTCCATAAAATCCGTTTTGTTCATCCCTGTAAACGACCGTTCCGGTCAGCGAACAGAGTTCTGTGACAATATTTTCAGGCTGGTTCACGGAGAACTCAATATTCAGTTCATTATGTGCCGGGTTGGGAAAAATATTCAATTCGCTGAGGTTTCCGTTTTCTTCAAGACCTGCCGATCCTGTTGACGTAAAGTTTATACTGAATCCCGGCGCATTGAGGTACCCGTCGGTTTTGAAGTACAGTAACACGCTGCCGGTGTTGTATGTTTTACCTGATGGCAGACTTGTCCCGGAATACTGGTCCAGCAGATTATTGTTGGTTTGGTCGAACACTTTAAGATAATCGTTATTGGCCAGGTTGAAAGCAGTGAAGTTCAGGGTAATGGTTTGTGCTGCCGGTGGAGTGATCCTCCATCGGCACAGTTGGTTATATGTATAATTGTCAGTACCGCTGCCATCAGCAATAGTACCTGCAGTTGTGGTTATTGTTGAAATTCCGTTGCAATAGCTCGGGAAAGAACTTTTATACGTTGCTTTCCATCCTGTATTTGTTAAATTACCGTCCGTGGTAAAGCGTATGAGCATCTGGGGACCCGTGGATACAACATTTGCAGGCAGGGTGGTGCCTGAAAAGGTTCCTAACACGGTAGCCGCAGTGGTGCTGCCATCATAAACAGTCACCTCGTCGTAACCGGCTTCGGTTGCAAATTCAGTGAAAGTCAGGGTTATCCGTGTTACGGTTTCGACAGGATCTATCAGCCAGAAACAGTCTTTATTGTTAGTATAATTACCGGGTCCGCTGCCATCTTCAACAGTTCCGGTTATCCCGGAGATACTTTTTGTTCCTGCACAATTATAGGGATAATTTGCAGTGGGAGGATAGATACCCTCCACAACACCCTGGAAGTCATTGAAAGAACTTCCGCCCGCCGTAAGGTTATTAAGTGCAAAATAACCGTTATAGGCTCCGCTCCATCCCCAGTTCATATGAAAATTATTGCTTGCATCATATCCATCACATACCCATGCATGACCTCCGGAAAATCCGTCGCCTCCGGAATAAATCATAGGATGCCTGGCATCAAGATTATTTTTCAGCAAAGTCTGCCAGCCACTGGTGGTATAGAGGTATTTGGTAGCATAATTACATGTGCTGTTGTATTTAAAATAATTCTCAAAAGCATAGGGACAATCGGTAGCATTTGCCGATGATCCGTCAAAAGCGTAATCCATATCCACAGCTTTGCCGCAGTGATACAGAAGGGTAGCGACGGCTTCGTTGTAGTTTGTAAGGTCGTCAAGCATGTTGTCCCACTGATAAGTGGTGGAACCAAAATTAATTCCTCCGTGAGAACCTTGACCCTGCAATGGATAGCGATAGTAATACATGATCTGTCCCATGGCTGTTGCCACGCAACCGGCATAGGCTTTTTCATCAGGCCCGCCGGCAGCGGCAGGACAAAACTGATTGTAATATGTATCCTGATTCCATGTGCTCGCACATAATGGCGCAATAGCTTTACTTTTTTTAATAACCAACTGTTCAGTCAGGCAATTGCTATAATAATTCCACTGACTACTGATATTTTCATCGGCTTTGATGTTTTGCGTGATAGCCTTAACGATTTCTGCCCTTACAAGTGACATCCAGTATTTCAGGTTTTCAGGCATTCTTAAAGGATCGATGCCTGACTCGTAAGAATACCCTATAACCGGAATTACATTATCATCAGCTGCAACAATGATAAATCCTTTGGGAACCAGATTTATTATATAATAGAGTGGAATATTCCCCTCTGATTCGGTATACACGTCCTTTATTCCAAGATCTTTTACATCCAGATCTACAAACTGTCCGGCATGTTCATAAAAGTAGGCCATACCCGCTTTCTTTGCCAGCGTAAGATCAACTTTATCGGCTTTAACGGGTATGATAAATAAAACTGTGAGAATACAAAATAAGATTCGTTTCATATTTATTCTTTTTTGTAACAAAATTAATAATAATTTTGTAAAGAGAGAAATCAAAAAAACAGCCCTGAGTACTTTAACATTTAATTAACTTCGGTCTGTTTTTTATAGTCTGTTTATTTATATTTGTCGTTGAATTTTACTTTTTCGCCTTTAATATTATGTTTATGAAAATAATAATCAGGAACATTAAAGAACTTGTTCAGACCGAATCTGACCGGAAGAAACTCATACAAAAGGCGGCCGGAAAAAAAATGTCCGAGCTAAAGACGGTCAAAGATGCCTTTCTGGTGATAGAGCATGGAAAAATTGCCGGATTCGGCCGTATGAAAGATCTCAATGAAACCGATACCGGCGGAAACCGTGCAATAAAGGTCATTGATGCTTCAGGCCGTATGGTATTCCCTTGTTTTTGCGATTCGCATACTCATCTGGTTTACAGCGGCAGCAGGGAGATTGAGTATACAGACAAAATCAAAGGTTTATCCTACGAAGAAATTGCCAAACGTGGCGGGGGCATATTGAACTCGGCAAGAAAACTCCACCAGACCTCTGAAGAAGAGCTGGTCCATCAAGCTCTTCAGCGTCTTGAAGAAATTAAAATGCTGGGAACCGGGGCTGTGGAGATCAAAAGCGGGTACGGACTCACAACCCGTGATGAACTTAAAATGCTGAGGGTGATAAAAAGGTTGAAAGAACTTTCGCCACTGACCATTAAGTCAACATTTCTGGGAGCTCATGCTGTTCCTTTTGAATACAAAGGAAAACAAAACGAATACGTTGACCTGATCATCAACGAAATGATTCCCATGGTTGCTACAGAAGACCTGGCCGATTACATAGATGTTTTTTGCGATCGTGGCTTTTTCACTGTTGAGGAAACTGAACGGATACTTATGGCCGGGATAAAATACGGATTGAGACCTAAAATTCATGCCAATGAACTGGATTTTTCAGGAGGAATTCAGGTGGGTGTAAAATACAATGCTCTTTCTGTAGATCATCTGGAATATACCGGAGATGAAGAAATACTATCACTTTTGGACAGCGATACCATGCCCACCCTGTTGCCCGGTGCGGCCTTCTTCCTGGGTATGCCCTATGCTCCCGCACGTAAAATGATACATGCCGGGCTTCCCGTTGCTTTGGCCAGTGATTTTAATCCCGGCTCTTCACCATCCGGAAATATGCAGCTGATACTCTCCATGGGATGTATTAACTATAAAATGCTGCCCGAAGAAGCTATCAATGCTGTTACCATCAATGGTGCCTATGCTATGGGAGTATCCGATGAACTCGGAAGTATTGCACCCGGTAAAACGGCCAATGTCTTTATTACCAAGCCGATACCAACAGTAGAGTATATGCCCTACGCATTCGGAAGTAACAAAGTAGAAACGGTTATTATGAACGGAAAGGTTCAAAAATGAAAACCATCGGACTGTTAGGGGGTACTACCTGGGAGTCTACCCTTGAATATTACCGCATGATTAACCAGCAGATGCTGATCAGAGCCGGTGGCAGGAACACGGCAAAAATTGTCCTGTACTCCGTGAATTTTCATGAGGTGGAGGTACTGGTAGATGCAAAAAAATATGACGAGGTCGGAGCCCTGATGAATAAAGCGGCTCATGCCATTGAAAGTGCAGGCGCCGATTGTCTGCTTATTTGTGCCAATACCATGCATATGGTAGCTGATAAAATCATGGAAGATATAAATATTCCCTTAATTCATATTATTGAAGCTACCCTGAAGGAGGTTCAGAAAGAAAACTTTGACAAGGTTGGGTTACTTGCCACCCGGCAAACCATGGAAATGGATTTCTACAAAGACAGGTTTCATAAAAATGGTGTGGAAATACTGATCCCCGAACCTCAGGACCGGGATTTTATCCAGGATGTGATTTTCAGCGAATTATTCGCTGGCATCATAAACGAAACCTCTCGAAAAAAAATGATCGAGATCATGGAAAAAACAACTAAAAACGGCGCCCAGGGCGTTATACTGGGCTGTACGGAATTACCCCTGCTCATAAAACCGGAGGACACTTCAATAAAGCTTTTCGACAGCACCAGCATCCACTCCTGTGCAGCAGTCGATTTTGCATTAAATGATTAAGAAATTGTTTTGATTTTATCTTTTCATATCTTTATGCGTCTTTTTTGCTGCAACTTCGTTAGATTTTTCGACATAGGATAAACTATGTCTGCAAAATCTGCCTCGTTTCGCTAAAAAATCCATCATAAATCTTATGTAACATAAAATCAAAACAGTTTCTAAGTTTTAACAATGAAAAAGAAATTCGGGATAAAAAAAAGGTATATAATACTTGTCAGCATTGGCCTGTTGCTGTTTTTATTTTTGTTTTTTCTGTCGGACATCATCAGATGGTATCTGGTAAAAAACAGCGTGGAACTGATTGGGCGCAAAGTGGATCTGCAGGAACTTCATATCAATTATTTTAAATGTACCGTAAGAGCAGAGAACTTTGCCATGTATGAAACCAACCAGAAAGACAAATTTGTAAATTTCAGTGAGTTATTTGTAAATTTCGACCCCTGGAATCTTCTGCATAACGAAATTGCTTTTTCTGAGATCAGGTTGGTCAGACCACAGGTTTCAATCATTTATGCCGATAGCGTTTTTAACTTCAACGACCTTATTACTTCTTCGGACACCACAGAAATAGAAGACACCGTTGCTGAAGAAAAAACAGATACACTGAAATTTCTGGTGAAAAACCTCAGTATCAGCGAAGGATATATCAGTTATGAAGATAAATCATCGAACATGAATACCGAGCTTAAAAGCCTGAGTGTCAAAGTCCCGGAAATTTCCTGGAACAGTAAACAATCCAAAATGGGTGTGGAATTCATTCTGGGCACGGATGGAGAAGTAGCTGTGGATGGCATGATAAACCAGGCTGCCGGCAAATACTCCGTATCATTGAAAACGGATAATATTGATATTACACCTTTTGCCGGTTATGCCCAACCATTTATAGATGCCAACATCAGCAGCGGCAAACTTTATACGGATCTGAAGGTGGACGTGGAACTAAAAGACATTACCAATATCATTGTTAAAGGGGAAGCAGGCTTGAAAAACCTTGTTGTTAATGAAACAGATAACAAACCATTCTGTTCTTTGAAAGATTTATATGTCAGGATTGATTCGCTGGATATCGGAAGATCGAACTTTTGCATTGGCAAGGTGGCACTTGAGGAACTCAATATTGTTGCAGTGCTCGAAAAAGGCACCACCAATGTTCAGCGGATATTAGCGCCGCTGCTCAATGACACCACCAAAACAGCTGATACCATTGCAGATTCATCGGTCACCCATTATTCCATTGACAGCCTGGTCATCAGAGACGGAGCTATTGACTTTTCGGATCTCACGCTTAACCGGCCTTTCAAATTTAATATTAAAAATCTCGATATAGATATGCACGGATTCCATGATCTGGCAACCAATGTGCCTGTTGACTTCAGTATGAACCTGAACGGACCAGGCACCTTCAAAGGCCAAGGCACTATTGATATGGTAAATACATCGAATATTATTTTTAAAGGGAGTATCGCTGACCTTGATATGGTTACTTTTTCGCCCTATTCGGAATATTACCTGGCCCGGCCGATCACGCGGGGAACCTTTAACTATGATTGTACACTGAAAATGACGCCCAATCTGCTGGACAACCTCAACAATCTGAAACTGGCACATGTCGAATTCGGTAAAAAAACAAAAGACACAACCGCATACAAAGTGCCGGTAATTCTGGCTTTGTACATCATCAAAGACCGGGAGGGCATGATCGGGATAGATTTGCCCGTCTCAGGCAAACCCTCGGATCCTTCGTTCAGGCTGCGGAAGATCATCTGGAAAACCCTTGAAGAGTTCCTTCTTAAGGCCGTGACAGCGCCGTTCAATGCTTTAGGAAAACTATTCGGCGCCAATCCTGAAAGCATAAAACAAATACCTTTTGAATACCTTCAGGACAGCCTGACAGCAGACCAGAAGAGCAAACTCGATAAAATTGCCGAGATCATCACCAAAAAACCTGAACTGAATTTTACTTTTGTGCAGACCACCGATCCTGAGAAGGAAAAGTCAATGATCGCCATCCAGGATGTAAAATATCAATTCGTATCCAAAACGGCCCTGACGGGCTCCGATACAACTCAATTAAGAAGTGCAGCTTCGAAACTGGACGATTCGGATCCGGCTTTTCTCACTTTTCTTGGGATAGAAGGCAACGATGAACAGGGAAATCTTGCCTCCCGCTGTATCCAGATAGCCGGCGCCGAACATGTGGACCAAAAATTCGACAATCTTTTGCTCAAACGCGAAAACCTTATTAAGGACTACTTTGCCGGGAAATCAATACCCCCCGGCTCGGTAGCGTTTAAAAAAGCTGATTCCCGCAATCTACCGGAAGAGATGAAAACGCCTAAAGCCTTTATTGAACTGAATATTAAATAGTATTTGCAAGCACTAAATAAAAGGAAAAAGGAAAATCGGGTACAAATAAATACTAATTTTGCGGCTCGTAAAAACTAATTAAACTATGAGACAACTTATTGAGTGTGTTCCCAACTTCAGCGAGGGAAACGATATGATGATCATTAAACAGATCACCGATGCCATGGAATCTGTTTCGGGCGTTCAGCTGCTCGATGTTGATCCGGGCAAAGCGACCAACCGTACGGTGGTTACCATAGCCGGAGAGCCTGATGCCATAATCGAAGGGGCTTTCAGAGGAATAAAAAAAGCAGCAGAAATTATCGACATGCGTAAACACAAGGGCGAACATCCCCGTTTTGGCGCCACCGACGTATGTCCATTGGTCCCGATTGCGGGTATTACTATGGAGGAAACGGTGGCTTATGCACGTAAGCTGGCCGAACGTGTAGGCAAAGAACTTGACATTCCCGTATATTGTTATGAAAATGCAGCTTTTAACGAAGAACGAAGAAACCTGGCCAATTGCCGTTCAGGAGAGTATGAAGGACTTTCGAAAAAGCTGTCGGATCCTCACTGGAAGCCCGATTTCGGGCCTGCGGTGTTCAATGCCCAGGCGGGAGCTACAGCTATCGGCGCACGGGATTTCCTGGTGGCATATAATGTAAATCTGAATACGACCTCTACCCGCCGTGCCAACGCCGTGGCTTTTGATATCCGTGAAAAAGGACGACCGATGCGCGAAGGCAACCCTATTACCGGAAAGATAGTTAAAAACGAAAAAGGAAACCCGGTGATGATACCCGGTTCACTCAAAGCCTGCAAAGCTATCGGATGGTTTATAGAAGAATATGGCATCGCACAAATTTCCATTAACCTCACCAATATCAGCATCACACCTGTGCATGTTGCTTTTGAGGAAACGTGCAGAAAAGCAGAAGAACGAGGACTTCGTGCCACCGGCTCGGAAATTGTGGGATTGATACCGCTAAAAGCCATGCTGGATGCCGGAAAATATTTTCTAAAAAAACAACAACGGTCGGTGGGAATATCCCGTGACGAGTTGATAAAAATTGCCGTAAAATCTCTGGGACTTGACGACCTCAAGCCATTTAACCCCAGAGAGAAAATCATCGAGTTTGTTCTTGAAGATAAAGAGATAAATAAACCCGGGAAACTGGTAGACATGACCTGCAGCGGTTTTGCTGACGAAACAGCGTCAGAATCCCCTGCCCCCGGCGGAGGCTCTGTTTCGGCATATATGGGCGCACTGGGCGTATCGCTGGCTACCATGGTGGCAAACCTCTCATCGCATAAGCCGGGATGGGATGAACGATGGGATGAATTCAGCGAATGGGCTGAAAAAGGACAAATGCTGAAAGATGAATTGATCGCTCTGGTTGATGAAGACACAAACGCTTTCAATAAAATAATGAATGCGTTCGGGCTGCCCAAGTCCAATGACCAGGAAAAAGCCATAAGGGATAATGCGATCCAGGAAGCGACCCGATACGCTACTGAAATTCCTTTCAAAACTATGGAAAAATCTTTAGCATCATTTGAAGTGATCAGGGCGATGGCCGAAACCGGAAACCCCAATTCGGTAACTGATGCCGGAGTGGGGGCTTTATGTGCCCGCTCCGCCGTAATGGGCGCATTCCTCAATGTGAAGATCAATGCCTCCGGACTTAAAGATAAAAACTACGTGTCCGAAATCATCAGTAAAGCTGAGGATATTGTCAAAAAAGCTATATGTGCAGAAGATGAAATCATAAAAATTGTAAACGAAAAAATCAACCTATAAACAACATATTATGAAAAAAGTAAATCTCGAATTGTCGGCTGAACAGTACAAAGAACTTTTAAAACTCGTTTATGTCGGCGATTGGGTCATCGATGAACCGGAAAATATCGTTCTTAACGATCTCGTCCAGACAATCTTCTCAAAAGCTGAGGAAGCAGGCCTGAAAAAATTGATTGATTTTGACCAGAAATCAGGGCTATTCCTCCCTGCCCTTGAATTTGACGAAGAAATTATTGACATTGTGGATGATTACGAAGAAGAATGTTTCTGGGATCATTTGATCTACAGGCTTGCCGAAAGGGATGTTGAAAACAATCTGGGTGAAAAAGCAAAGGGGATGTCCATGGAAGATAAGATGGATCTCCTCGACCCGCTGACGGAACGATATCTGAATGAGTTTGAAGAAAACGGACTGGATAATGTGGAAGTAAAAATAAAGAAGTAATTTTTTATTCATATAGCTTCCTCTGATCTCCTCTTGTTTTCTGCGATAATCTGCGATTCGCTGTGGCGGATTGCGGGAAAAGTATTAATTTCAACATCCGTTTTATTGTATTGTCCTAAACAAGAGCAAAAATTCTTTTATGGCAATAAAAGAAATATCAGAAATAAATCAACTTACCATGAGATATAAAATATTTTTTTTGTTTGCTGTCTTATTTGTCGCTTCCTGCAGCCAGATCAAGGAATTCACCAACCTCCTGACCTGCGATTTTCGTCTGGCTTCGGCGAATAACATCACCCTGGGCGGTGTGAATGTACAAAAACTTAAATCATTCAGCGACCTGGCCCTGATTGATGGCGCCACACTGCTTGCCAGTGTTGCTTCCGGGTCATTACCGCTTAACTTCACTTTAAATGTGGAGGCACGTAATCCCAACAAAGAAAAAGCCGCGCTGAGCAAATTAGACTGGATGGCATTTATTGATGATACACAGATTGCTGCGGGCACCACCGCCCAACGCGTTGAAATAGCTCCCAACAATGGCACGGGTACCTTTCCGATCCGGATAAACACCGATCTTGTAAAAATACTCTCCGGACAATCAGGAAAAAATATTGTCAATTTCGGACTGAACCTGGTGGATGCTGGTAACCGCCCCACACGTATCTCGCTGAAGGCAAAACCAACAGTCATGGTAGGAAGTTATGCTGTTCAATATCCCGGATTTATTACTATTAAGAAGGATTTTGGCGTTAATTAGTATTATTTATTCAGCCAGTTCTGTATAATCAGTTTTCCGTGCGGAGTCATAATAGACTCCGGATGAAACTGAATGCCCTGAACGTCAAATGACCGGTGAGAAATCGCCATAATAAAACCGTCATCTGAAATAGCGGTAATTTTAAGGCTTCCTGGAAAATCGTGTGCTGAGACCACCCATGAGTGATATCGCCCGGCATGAAATGTTGAGGGGATGTTATTAAAAATATAACTATCGTTCTTTGTTATATAAATTCTTGATTTAATACCATGAAAAGGTGTTGATACATTTATAAGCGTGGCGCCAAAATATTCTGCTATCGCCTGGTGTCCGAGACATATTCCAAGGATGGTTTTTGTTTTGTGATATTTTTCAATGATTTCAATAAGGTTTATTGTTTCAGACGGAATTCCGGGACCGGGCGAAATAAGAATTTTATCAAATTCATCAATTTCATTCATATTGATTTCATTGTTCTTTATGACAGAAACATCACACCTTCCGCATTCTTCTATGAGATGAACGAGGTTAAAAGTGAAAGAATCATGATTGTCAATTATCAGAATGCTCACTACGGTAAAATCAATAAATTTGCTTTAATTATGAAAGATGCAGTCAAAAATATGAATTTGCTGGGTAAAAATAAAATCCCATTCTTTTTCCTTGTAGATTTTGAGATGCGACAGCCACTTGTTATACCGTTGAGCGAAATTGATACGACCGGATTGATTTATGATTTCAGTAATAGCCGGATTTTTCCTGAAAATGCGGTAAACATAGAATTGAAAAAAAATATTGTCGGATTTCGACGGTATAAAGCGGCATTTGACCTTGTGCAGCAACATCTCTGCGCCGGAAATTCGTACCTGTTAAATCTGACGTTTCCCACACAAATTGAAACCAGTCACAGCCTGGAGGATATTTTTCTTTTGTGCGCTGCAAAATACAAACTTTATTTCCCAGACAAATTTGTGTGTTTTTCTCCTGAAACATTTGTAAAAATCTTTGATAATTTCATTTTTTCCTATCCAATGAAGGGCACTATTGATGAGGCCCTACCGGATGCAAAAAATATTATTTTGAATGATGAAAAAGAAATTGCTGAACACAATACCATTGTTGATTTAATACGAAATGATCTTAGCATAGTGGCTAAAGAAGTTTGCCTTACAAGATACCGTTATATAGATAAAATCGTTACAAACACTAAAAGCCTGCTGCAGGTTAGTTCTGAGATAAAAGGTAAATTGCCTGAAGATTGGAATGAGCATATCGGCACTATTTTAGAGAAATTATTGCCTGCCGGATCGGTGAGCGGTGCGCCCAAAAAGAAAACCCTCGAAATTATTGCAGAAGCCGAAAATTACTACAGGGGTTATTATACCGGCATCTTTGGCGTTTTTGATGGGATTTCAGTGGACAGCGCTGTAGCAATAAGGTTTATCGAAAAGGTTAGCGGGAAATATGTGTATAGAAGCGGTGGAGGAATAACGGTCAACAGCAATGTGCACTCGGAGTATAATGAAATGATCGATAAAATATATGTGCCGGTTAATTGAAACAATAAAAATACAGCAGCGCCAAATCTGCAATATCCATTATCATAACAGGCGGTTAAACTATTCGCGCACCCAGTTGTTCAGTTCCTCTGATGAAATTGATTTGGAAAAACATATCGTTTTACCTGAAAATCTATCTGATGATATATACAGATGCAGAGTGATCAGTAGTGACAAGATTGAATCTGTGGAAATTTCACAATATATATTCAAGCCTGTTAAATCGCTGAAACTTGTATGCTGCAATAACCTTGAATATGAACACAAATATGCTGATCGATCTTCAATTGAAAACCTTTTTAAAAAGCGTGCGGACTGCGACGATATACTTATAATTAAAAATGGAATCATCACTGACACATCAATTTGTAATGTGGCTTTTTTTGACGGCATAAACTGGTACACGCCAAAAAATCCAATATTAAAGGGAACGAAACGCCAGAAACTAATTGACGAAGGTAAAATTTACGAAAAGCAAATTATGGCAAACGATCTGAATAAATATCTAAAAGTATGTGCATTCAATGCCATGATAGAGTTTGGCGAGGTTGAAATCCCTGCATTTGAAATCAAATAGCAGTATTTCAGGCTAAAACCCATTTAGATTTTAATCGAATTATGTAATTTGTGAACTAATAATAATCTTTGCAAATTCTATCGAAATAGGGAAAAAATCATACAGTCTGTCTCAAAAGCCATTTTTTATTGATTTATTACTCTGTATCTGTCTGGGGGACACTGAGGAATTTTAAAACAGCCTGTGAAAAATATTTTAATGAAGCTATTCCTTATTCGTTAACATAAAAATCAACTTTCATGGTTGAATAAAGTTTACGCAGGGTTCCTGCATTAACAGAATAATAAATATACTTTCCCTGTCTCCTCGAAATCAACAGATTGTGAGTTTTCATCAGTTTTAAATGGTTAGACGCCACAGACTGCTGTATCCCAAGTTCATCATAGATCTGTGATACAGTCATCTTTTTATTGACAGCAAGAATAATGACTATAGCAAGTCGGACCGGATGAGCCATGACTTTCATTTGCTCAACAATTCCTTCAAGTAATTTGTAATTGATTTTTTGATTAATCTTGTACTGAATTGTCGTATTTGCAATCATTTTTATGATTTTATTGTTTTTACTTGAACTTATTTTTTATTGATATTTATTTCAAATTGATATTCACAAATAATACATTCAAAAACTTTTTCAAATTCTATGATGAAAAAATTATGCCAAAATGATTTATTTTTATTTTTTTATTTTCACTTTTTTATAATAGAAACATCCATTCAGTATCAATTGTAAGACAAAACCCAACACAGGTAAGGGATTTCGTGGCATAAAAGAAGACTTGGGTATCCGATATTTTAAGTGGACTACATAAAAATTAAACCACTATGAATAATACAGTATCATAATGTTAATAACTATTTGGTTACCAATATATTAAAATATTGTATTTTGTGTATTTTTGTCAAATAAACACAAGAAAAAGCATGATGAAAAAAAAATTATTTTTCCTTTCAATGATACTGTTTATTACACCCTTTTGTGTTGTTTCACAGGGAATCTACCAGGCCTATTTCGGTAATCTGCACTCTCACACGTCCAATTCAGACGGTGCCGGCGAACCTGAAGATGCCTTCAACTATGCAAGATATACAGCCGGCCTTGATTTTCTGGCGGTAACCGATCATTTAGAACAAATCGGAAACATTCCTTACATTGATCCGGAATGGTCCGATTGCCGGAATGCCGCAGATGCCGCAACAGTTAACGGAACATTTGTAGGTATTGCCGGTTGGGAATGGGGGTCGCCGGTTCATGGCCATGTGAATGTTTTTAATACCACTGATATTATTGATGATGTTGTCAACCTTTGGTACACCACAGACCTGCCGGCTTTTTACAACTGGGTTCTCACGCACCCGCCTGCTTTTGCACAGTTCAATCATCCGGGTGAAGAAACCTATTTTACCAATTGGAATAATTTTGCTTTTGTTAGTAATGCACTGGATAATATTATTCCCCTGATAGAATTTCAAAGCATCCAGCAGGCCAATGACTTTTATGAACCGGCGCTGGCCAATGGATGGCATCTTTCGCCAGTCTGGAATCAGGATAATCATTCCGCAGACTGGGGCACCAAGAACGACTGCCGGGCTGGTATCTGGTCAACTGCTCTTACCAGACCGGCTTTATTTGAAGCAATAATGGCCGGCAGGACCTTTGCCTCCATGGATAAAAATGCAAAAATCTGGATAGACCTTAGCGGAACGCCCATGGGAAGCGAATTGCCGGTTCAACTGACCATGCCGCTCCACGTGTACTTGTCGGATGTAAATAACGAATCATGGATCTCAATACAGTTAATTACTCAAAATGGCGTTCTGGCCGATATTGGACCACATTCAGGAACCCTGGACACTACGTTCATTATCAGCCCGGTAAACTTCAACTGGATCTTTGTGCGGGCCTTACAGGCAGATAGCAACTATTTGTGGTCGGCACCGGTATTCCTTACCGGAACAATCACTCATATTCAATTTCCGTCATCTGAAGCCGCTTTTCAGTTGTTTCCTAACCCTGTCAGGGATCATTTTTATGTGACTACCGGTGAGGACAACAGCCGGATTGAAATATATAACATGAGCGGGAGGGTGCTTTATTCAAAACTGTTTCAGAATAAACTGCAGATAAACACAGGCCAACTGTCACCTGGAATATATATGGTAAAAATTACCGCTTCTGATAAAGTCGTCATTAAAAAAGTTCTCATAACCGGATAACACCCTGTAAAAGGGCAATAAAAAAAGGAACAAGTTTCCTCATTCCTTTTTTTTCAAAATCAGGTAATTCTTTACTTTACCGAATCGACAACTGCTTTAAAGGCTTCAGGGTTATTCATGGCAAGATCGGCCAATGTTTTCCTGTTGAGCTGGATGTTTTTTTCGTGGAGTTTTCCGATAAACACCGAATAGCTCATCCCGTACTGGCGTGTCCCGGCATTGATACGATTGATCCATAAACCTCTGAAATCGCGCTTTTTGTTACGTCTGTCGCGGTATGCATAACACATACCTTTTTCGTAAGCGTTTTTAGCAACGGTCCAGACATTTTTTCTTCGACCGAACTGGCCTTTGACCCTGCTTAGAATTTTTTTTCGTCTTTGTCTTGATGCTACTGCATTTACTGAACGTGGCATAGTTTTAGGTTTTTTGCTTCAGCGATCTCCGTAATGAGATTCTTTAATGCTGAAGACAAGTTAATAATTGAATTACTTAACAGGCAAGCATTTGTTTCACTCTTTTTTCATCTACCTTATCAACGGTGGTTGCATAAGTAAGGTTTCTTTTCCGTTTGGTAGTTTTTTTGGTCAGAATGTGACTTTTGTATGCGTGTTTTCTTTTAATTTTTCCGGTACCGGTAAATTCCAGTCTTTTTTTGGCTCCGGAAATTGATTTCATTTTTGGCATTTTATCTGGTTTTTTATTGTAATCAGTTATTTTTTAGGTGACAATATCATAATCATACGTTTTCCTTCGAGCTTCGGCAGTTGGTCGGGTTTCCCGTAATCCACCAGCTCCTGGGCAAATTTCAGCAGAATAATTTCACCTTGTTCTTTATATACAATGGATCGTCCTCTGAAATAGACATCAACTTTTACTTTACAACCTTCCTGCAGAAACTTGATGGCATGTTTGATTTTAAAATTAAAATCATGGTCATCTGTATTAGGCCCCAGTCTGATTTCTTTTATCACTACTTTGGCTGCCTTTGCCTTCATTTCTTTTTGCTTGCGCTTTTGTTCGTAAAGAAATTTTTTATAATCAATAACTTTGCAAACCGGGGGCGTAGCTGTCGGGGATATTTCCACAAGATCAAGGCCCTGTTCTTCAGCAATTTCAAGGGCTTCTCGAATAGGATATATTCCCATCTGGATATTTTCGCCAACCACCCGGACTACCGGAGCGGTAATCCTGTGATTTATTTTATGCAATTCTTCTTTTTTGGGATAATTTCTTCCCTGATATCCTCTCCCCTGTTGTAAATTAAAATTTGTTGCTATAACTTGTCCTCCGTTTTAGTGAATACTTTTGTTAATTATTCAATCATTTTTTTTATCTCATCATTAATCATTTCAGCAAAAGCTTCAATGGTAAAGGTTCCTATATCTCCCTGGCCTTGTTTTCTTACAGATATATTATTTTCAGCCTCTTCTTTTTCTCCTACTATAACCATATATGGTATTCTGTCCAACTCGGCGTCCCTGATCTTTTTTCCCGCTTTTTCGTTCCTGCTGTCAATTTGGCTGCGAATATCGTAATTATTTAGCAATTGTAAAACTTTTTTTGCATAATTTTCAAATTTGTCGCTGATAGGTATTATAGTAACCTGTTCAGGGGCAAGCCAAAGCGGGAATTTTCCGGCGCAATGCTCCAGCAAAACCGCCACAAAGCGTTCCATCGATCCAAAAGGTGCGCGATGGATCATCACCGGACGGTGTTTCTGGTTGTCGTTACCTATGTATTCCAGGTCAAAACGCTCGGGCAGGTTATAATCCACCTGTATGGTTCCCAGTTGCCATTTACGGCCGATAGCATCGCGAACCATGAAATCGAGTTTCGGCCCGTAGAATGCAGCTTCTCCCAACTCGACAATACCGTCAATTTTATTTTCTTCCACAACTTCGATGATGGCGCGTTCGGCTTTTTCCCAGTTTTCGTCGGTTCCGATATATTTTTCTTTATCATTCGGGTCACGCAATGAGATCTGTGCAGTGAAATCCTTAAAATCAAGTGCTTTAAAAATTTTCATCACGATATTTATCACACCGACAAATTCCTGTTTCACCTGGTCGGGGGTGCAGAAAATGTGTGCATCATCCTGTGTAAATCCACGGACACGTGTCAATCCGTGTAATTCACCGCTTTGCTCATAGCGATATACTGTTCCGAATTCTGCCATACGCAAAGGCAGGTCTTTGTATGAACGGGGTTTGCTCTTGTATATCTCGCAATGGTGTGGACAATTCATAGGTTTCAGCATGAACTCCTCGCCTTCTACCGGCGTTGTGATGGGGCGGAACGAATCCTTGCCGTATTTCTGGAAGTGTCCCGAAGTCTTATAAAGGTTGACATTGCCAATGTGCGGCGTCATCACCTGCACATAGCCGGCTTTCTTTTGGGCTTTTTTCAGGAATGCCTCAAGGCGTTCGCGCAGCGCAGTTCCTTTAGGCAGCCACAGAGGCAGTCCCAGTCCGACGTTTGCAGAAAAAGTAAACAGTTCCAGTTCCTTTCCTAATTTTCGGTGGTCACGTTTTTTCGCTTCTTCAAGCAGGATAAGGTAGTCCTGCAATTCTTTTTGTTTGGTGAACGTGATACCATACACACGGGTAAGTTGCTTGCGGTTAATATCACCCCGCCAGTAAGCACCTGCGACACTCAAAATTTTTACCGCTTTGATAAAACCTGATGCAGGAATGTGCGGTCCACGGCAGAGATCGGTGAAACGGCCGCTTTCATATAGGGTGATCCCGCCATCAGCCAGTTCATTGATAAGTTCAAGCTTATATTCATCACCTTTTTTGGCAAAAAGGTCAAGTGCATTCTGTTTGGAAATTTCCTTACGCAGGATAGGCTGATTTTCTTTTGCAAATTCAAGTATTTTGTCTTCGATGGACTTGAAGTCAGCTTCAGTGATCATGCGATCGCCGGTATCTATGTCATAATAAAAGCCGTTTTCGATATTGGGACCAATACCAAATTTTGTTCCCGGAAAAAGTGTTTCGATGGCTTCCGCCATGATATGCGCCGAGGAATGCCACATAGCCGCTTTGCCTTCGGGATCGTTCCAGGTAAAGAGTTTTACTCGGGCATCACTGTGAATTGGCCGGGTAGCATCCCAAACCTCATCGTTCACTTTGGCTGCCAAAACATTGCGGGCCAGGCCTTCGCTGATGCTCAGCGCAATATCCAGGCCTGTAACTCCTTCGTTATACTGCCTGACCGAATTATCCGGTAATGTTATATTTATCATAGTACAGTCGGTTCAAAAAAGAATTTGCAAAATTAGTAAAAAAAATGATATGACAAGAAAATATTTTGCATCGCTATATTATGCGGTTGCCCCAATATGCCGGCCATGCTGCCTGCCTCCAGTTGCGCCGGACATCGCGACATACAGGTTAATCCATTTAACCCGTTTTGTAAATGTTGATCTCCAGGTTTTTGATTTTATATTCTTGTAACCCTTTGTTCCAGATATACATCGTCAATTCATATCCGGGTTCTGAAATTTTAGGCAATATCATTGAATATGAGTATTCGGTCCATTGGTTAACCGGACAAACCGGGAGATAGTTCAACGGAAATACCTTGTAAAAAGCATTAAGCCTTCCGGCATAGCTTATTGAGACTACAAATACTGCTCCTGTGGAGCCTTTAACACGATACTCCCATTTTTTGAACCGAATCTCCGCAAATGATTTTCCGGCATTAAATAATTCCGAATTGTTTAATATCTTAACTCCGGGGCTATATTCAGTAAGGGAGTCAAACACCACGATACGATCATCGCCAGGTTCGGGAGATGCCGTAAATATCAATTTTTTTTCAAATTGATTATAGGGAACAAGATCATAAGAGCCTCCAATGCAATTCACATAGGTATCTGAGGTTTTTAAAAAAATGTATTTGTAACTATCAAAATTCATGTACTCCGGACTTAAGATGTTTTTTCTGTACTGGTATGATTGAACCAGGTTAAGCAGCAAAAAAGGAATACAAAGGATCAAAACCATTATCCGGAATTTTTTTTTCAGATTATGGAGCAGAAAAGCAAAAAGTAAAACAAATATGCCATAAAAATCTACAAATGGCCGCATTCCGAAGCTGTCGAAGTACGTCCAGCACCACCAGGATGAAACGATGTAGGTAAGAATGAACAAAAAAATCACGACAATAATAAATTTGAATTGATTTGTTTTAAATATTGCCGCAAGGCTTAAAAACACAAGGATCAGGATGGGTGTATAAATAAAAAGTCCTTTACGGAAACTGAACAGTACGTTGAAAAATTCGGGATGCAACCAATAAAATCCTTCGTTTTGATACGACCAGAGAAAAAAATGCCCGCACTGGATGTACCACAAAACATTTTGAATACCCATAATAAGTAGTGCGACGATGGCAAATAAAGCCATTTGTTTTATGTGCCGTTTCAAAAAATTTCGCAATGCACGTGCATCATCGAAAAAGAAGGGGAGAAAAAAAATGACAATCACATTCACGGGCCTGATCAGGTATATGATACCAAATGTAACTGCACTGATCAGCAGATATTTAATACCAGGTTTTTGGATAAAACAACAGGAAGCCCATAAGAAACAGGATATCATGGCAAAGGAATACACATGCGACACGTCGGGCTGGATAACCGTGTAAACGAGTAAGTTGGTTGCAAAAAGTACGGCTATCAGCGAAAAAAAAATATGAACCGGTTTTATGTTCAGCCGGGTCAAAAACATGTAAAGAAATGCAAAACCCAATAACATATAAAAGAGCGCTGCCACACTGATGGATTTATGGTACCATGGCGAATAAGGATCATCCGAAAACCCGCTGAGCATCCGGGCTGTCAGAAAAAATGGTGAGATAAGCAGCGCCGTGCCGCATTGGCCTTTAATAAAAGTTCTGTCGCCTGCTTTAATAATGTTATCATAATCCGGTGTTGCATTGCCGAAATTCTTATTGAAAACAACTTGTTCATAATACTCATAATACCTTTTCCCGTCACCGTCAATAATTGACTTCCAATCGTCGTCTGCATTGCCTGTCCAGCGGAACCAATAAACGAGAGCACCGGTAATAATCAACACGGCAATAAAAAAAAGTAATGATTTGCTATGTGTATTGGAAACTGACAAGAAAAATCTAAAGTTAAATTTGCTAACTGTTGTAAATCAGGAAGCGAAAATACAAAACTTAGGTTAATGAATTAGGTGCGAAGTTGCAAGTGTCTGTTGCACAACAACGATTTAATTCTCAAAATACTATAATGGCTATGTTAATACTAACAATAAAAAGTTGATAACTATTTGTTTTGCAATATTATAGCATGATGTTTTTTCGTAATTTTAATCATGCAAGGACAAAAACAATATCAAGAAAAACTCAATGCGAAGTTGCAAACTTCGCACAACTGTATAAAAACTATATTAGTTTTCAATTAGTGCTGTAATATGAGTTTCACGGTCTTATCGAATTTTTCGTTGTTAAACTTGTTGTGCGAAGTTTGCAACTTCGCACTGAAATAATTTGTAGTTTGTAACTACACCCTTAATTATCATTCAAATCAATCATTATCACATCTAATAAACCTTCCATACCAGCATAATTCCTGGCACTCGAATATAAATAATCCTTGTTGTGCGAAGTTTGCAACTTCGCACTGAAATAATTTGTAGTTTGTAACTACACCTTTAATTATCATTCAAATCAATCATTATCACATCTAATAAACCTTCCATACCAGCATAATTCCTGGCACTCGAATATAAATAATCCTTGTTGTGCGAAGTTTGCAACTTCGCACTTATAAATTTGTAGTTTGTAACTACACCTTCTAAAATTCACCACTTAAATCAAGCATTATTACATCTAAAAAACTTTCCACCCGAGCATAATTCCTGGCACTCGAATATAAATAATCCCACGGATTTTCAACAATACCGGCCCGTACAGGGTTATTATGAATATATTCAACCTTTTGTTTTATAAACTTATTAGAAAAAATTTCAATAGGATGATTTTCCTGAATCCAGAACTGATAGTTTTTGTTTCTGCTATGTTTTTTTGCTTCAAATGAAAACAAATTTAACATCCAGTCTTTTCTGCTTTCCGGTTCAGTTTGAATGGTTTTAATAATTTTTTTACTGGTAAATTTTTTAAAATCGCATACGATCTGACTCAAATCACCTATTTCTGAATTAACCAACAAATGCATATGATTTGTCATAATAACATAAGCAAAAATATTTAATCCTTTATTATTCTGACAATGCTTTAAGCTTTCAATTATAATATCCTTGTAGATTTTTCTGCTAAAGATATCAACCCACTGAACTACAGTAAATGTCAGATAATATGCTTGCGATTGGTCGTATATTTTGTATTTGAATCCCATAGATCAAAAATAATATTTTTTGTTAGTCGCAGACTAACGTTTATTTAGTGCGAAGTTGCAAACTTCGCACAACTGTAAGCGAAAATACAAAACTTACAAAATAATATTAGTTTTCAATTTAGTTCTGTACTATAAATTTTATGGTCTTTGTCGAATTTTTCGATGTTAAATTCACAAATAAACCCTTGTTGTGCGAAGTTTGCAACTTCGCACTTATAAATTTGTAGTTTGTAACTACACCTTCTAAAATTCACGTGCTTTGTTGCTTCAAATGAAAACAAATTTAACATCCAGTCTTTTCTGCTTCCCGGTTCAGTTTGAATGGTTTTAATAATTTTTTTACTGGTAAATTTTTTAAAATCGCATACGATCTGACTCAAATCACCCATTTCTGAATTAACCAACAAATGCATATGATTTGTCATTATAACATAAGCAAAAATATTTAATCCTTTATTATTCTGACAATGCTTTAAGCTTTCAATTATAATATCCTTGTAGATTTTTCTGCTAAAGATATCAACCCACTGAACTACAGTAAATGTCAGATAATATGCTTGCGATTGGTCGTATATTTTGTATTTGAATCCCACAGTTCAAATATAATGCATTTTGTTAGTCACAGACTAACTTTTATTTAGTGCGAAGTTGCAAACTTCGCACAACTGATGCGATTTGCAAAGATCGCACAACTGATGTGATTTGCAAACTTCGCACAACTGTATGCGAAAATACAAAACTTACAAAACAATATTAGTTTTCAATTTAGTTCTGTAATATAAGTTTTATGGTCTTTGTCGAATTTTTCGATGTTAAATTCACAAAATAAATCCCCGGAGACTTGTCAGACAAATCAACAATGATCTGTTTTTCGGAAATATCTTTTTCGTGAATTTGTTTTACCATCATGCCCATGCAGTCATATATGCAAATATCTATATCCTGCTGAAAAGGCAATGACAGATCAATATTAAATATATTTACCGCGGGATTGGGAAAAATAGTTAACGACACCTCAGAGCTTAATTCATCGACAGGCAAATTGTACCCAACAGTAAACTGCTGGTAGATTTCCCGGCCAAAATCGCTTCCATATGTTCGGAACATCAAGCCATTTTCCGCCCTTTTTATTCTAAATGAGCCGGAGCCATCGCCGGGAGCAGCCCACCAGGACAGTCCGTCATCATCATTATCGGTAAGCCGGAATTCATAACACCCCGGATCAAAATGTACCGTATCCCTGTATGTGGTATTAGCCTGGGTGAATGTCTTGTGAAGAATAATATTTCCCCAATCATCTTTTACAGTAAATTCGTTTTCATAAGGATAATTATTTGTCCTGACTTCGAAGATAACATTAGCAGGAAACTCAGGAGTGCCATCATATTTCGTTGTCATTTTGTCGTTCAGTGGATACTCGTCTGTTGCGCCATCAGGCAGGGAAACACTTGCAAAAAATGTCCCGCTGTTTACAGCCCATGAAAAATGTTCAAGCTGTACATCTTCAGTTTTAAAAGGAGAAAGGCTTCCGGACCAGTTGAAAGTGCTTGGAGTTCCGCCTTCAAGGCCATAAGTAATGGTCAGTGTTTTCAAAGTATCGCTGCCATTGTTGCGTATGGTAATCAGCGGATTATTACATATCGGGTTTAATCGTTTGTATTGGTATGTTTTGGACGGAGTTTTTATAGTATAAACTTCGGCATCTTTTGTAAAATTAGGCGCTCCATAAGTAATCAACTGGTCTTCTATCTGATAATAGTCCCAGCCGCTGGTATGAGTATAAGGCTGAACGTCATGATCGAGTGTGACCGAATCTCCGGGAGTGATGTATGGCGAAAGTTCAAAATCATACGTACTCACCTCCGCACCGGGGCACCAGTTCGACCGGGAATAAACCCAGGTACCGCCCTGCGGATAAAGCGGGTTCAGGGCACAATCGTCTCTCCACACCAGTTGCTGATATTTCTGAACCCCGTTTACTTTATAGTAATGATATTTCGGGCAAAACTCGGCGCAATTCTGCGGCGTATCCATACCATGACCCGTGACACGCGACTTCCAGCGAACATTCCATGCTTCCGGAGCGATATAAACTTTCTTCGGAGTAAGATGGCTCTCTATCGGGTTTGTTGGAAACCCGTATTCAAAATCCCCGTTCCACAAGTTTTTCACACTTAAAGGGTCACGGGGTGGCGTTCCGAGTATGAATTCAAAACGCATATCCATCAGTTCCTGCCAGTTTCCTGCACTGAGATGAACAGAATCCTTGAGCAATGTACGGTAATCACTCAGATCATAGATCCATGTAACACCGTTTCCCAGCGAAAGTCCGTTACCATAAGGTGTGATATACCGTCCGAGCTCAAATCTGTTCACAATTTCAAAAGGCTCGCTGAAGTAATACCATTTCTTAAGATAAATAACGGAATCCGGCGTCACAAAAGCAGAATCAACAGCTTCGCCCAAATGATCATACACATAATGATCGAAACAGGCCGGCCAGACGGTAAGCGTGTCCGTTGGGATCAATGGTTGTAAGGAATCACTGAAGAAGACGATCTGCATAGGATCTTTCTGAACAGAATCTATAGTGATAACCGTATCAATGTGCGAGTCGTAAATCCCCTGTTCAAAAATTATATTTGGTCTTAGCATTGTTTCGGTGAAATTTCGGACGATATCGCTGCCTTTGGTATAAACATAAGCCGGAAGCCCGAAAAGTGAGCCGTTATTATTGCCATTGCTTGAATCAGCAGCAGTATAGAGATCATTATCATTGAATTTATAATATAATTGAAGATATGAATTGAAAGGATGGGACGCATCCAGATCTTTGCGCATCCATTTTCTGATCGTCGCTGAATCAAGTTCCACATTCCATACAGCAAATTCATCAATATTTCCGTCGTAATTGTATGTGCCTGTTGCACCGGAACCGATCTTCATTGTGTTTATTCCAGACATTCTTCTTGTCATTCCTGTTCCCGAATGCCACAACAATCCGTTCAGGTAGATTTTCATGTTTCCGGTCGCAGCATTTTTCGTAAATGCCCAATGATTCCATTTTCCTTCATAATCGGATGTGCCGGCTGCTTTATAGATACGGTCATAATTAGCTGAGCCGTTGTTTCCGGCATCCCAATATACATTGGCATTCGACCAGGGCAGATGGCAATTGATGACTCTCTGATCAAGGGAATCATATGCTTCAAAGAGCATCTGGTCCTGCGGCTGAAAAGGAGGATTGCCATATTGCCAGAACGAAACGGTGATAAAACTGTCTATCGCTGCAAAGGCCTCTATGGGAACGTCCACGAAATCGCTTCCCAAAAAAAACAAAGACTTGTCGGAACCGGCAGAAGTGATGCCGGTTTTCAGCAATGAATTCTCTGATAAAATTTCATTTGCTATTCCTGTTACCCCGTTATCAAAAGATATATCGATGGCAATATTGCTCGTTCCGTCCCATGTGAAAGGAGTGGTAAAATGAATGACATTCCAGCCGGTTGAAAGGAATGACGTATTATTTGAATAGACCTCGCTCAGCCCTTCTCTTTCGAAACTCAGGGATGTCAATGAATCGAGGACAGTGTTTTTTATTCGTACCTTAAGATTTTTCAGTTCGCTTCCCGTATTCTGAATAAAAAATCTGAGGCCGGAGATGTTGCCGGAGTCAAGGCCTGCTGCAAGTAATTCAGGAGCCTTCCATAAATATTGTGAACGGCTTTCAGGATATGCAGCATTAAAAGGGTTTTCAGAAATTATTACTCCGCTGTTAAATACTGTCGAATCAAAACTCAATGTGTTCGTGTAAACAATTTGTGTATTAAAATGCGGAAAATAGCTCCACGACGGCTGAAACATGAATTCAACAGAGTCGGGGCTGGTGCCGTTCACCTTATAACTGGGGGCATTCAGCAGCGTCGAATCGAGCACACCGGTATGCTCATACAAATAGGTATTCGTCAGGTAATCCCATTCGCCGCATGCCGGGTTTTGTGCAGGGTTGCACTTCAGCGTATAATACATCAGTATCTTGTTCACGCGAACGGTATCTGGAGGAAACAGGAACTTGGCATTTTGCGGCGAACCAAAGGTGAAAGTCTGGATGCTTATGGTGTCGCCGGGCTGGTATTGTGCCTGCAGGTTTGTAACCAACAATGATATTAAGAAGAAAAGGAATGAGAATTTAATGGACTTTTTCATTTTAATATTTATTATGTAATTATAAATCGCCGTTATGCGAATTTACAAACTTCGTACAATCTTTTACAAAAACTCTTATTATTTTCATCATGAATGTTGCGGCCGTCTCAAAATCAAAATTTGTTTGTATTTTGCCTTAGTGAAACTTAGTGTGTACTTAGTAATCCTTTGCGGTTCAATTACTTATATTTAATACAAGAAATTTAAAGGGATGCACAAAGTTGCAAAAAGTGATTTTGAGACAACTTCTTCATAAAATGTAGTTTACCGAAGGGATACAATTGGAATATTAAAAAAGCAGGAATGTATTTCCGCGCCAGCATGGAGATAGACCTCTCAATTTGATTCTGCAATACATTTCCAGAATTTTTCTCTATCAACATCAATAATAATATTATCTCCATTATCATCAAGATTGGCGCCCCACTCATTACCGATATTATATAATTTTGCCTTAACCCAGGTTGCAATTTCTGGATGTAAATGGCATACGGCAGCCATCGGATCGTGAAATTTTTTGGGGCCATATTCTTTAACTTGCAAACATAATGCTTCCCTTAATATTTCACCTGCCCGGTTCTTGGGTTTAATGCCCATAATTCTTTCGTGAATATTTTTATCATAAATGATCGTATGATTTACATTTTTTGAAACAAATTGACGGTGCTTGATGTTTGCTTCCAGAATCTGTTTAGAGCCAAAAATATCGCCGTTCAGATTATAGGTTTGAAATGTAGATTTTTCTTCAAACTTTTTCAATCTTCTGCATGGCAACCCATGCACATCATAGCCGATAAACCCGCCCTGAATTGTTGCCCTGCTTATTTCTGCCGATTTGTTTTCATACAGGAAAATACCCATGCTTTTAGGAGGGCCAATGATAAATAATTCACTATCGGGAAAGTCTTGAAATGTGTTCGTAATTATTTCTGAGCCAAGTCCATCAGGGAGCGCTGTATGTGGTTGACCATATTTTTTCAAAAGGTTTGTATGCAACCCGGATAATGAACTTTTTTGCCTGTTAAGTGAACTTGCCCCAATTGGAATATTCAAGTCTAATTCTCTTAGTAACCATTTTACAAAAGCCATCTGATCATTATCACCAGGGTAAATAGTGATAGCCCTGACATTAATTTCGGCAGAGATAATATAACATATAGCATAAAAGTCGTCAGGGTCGCAACCAAGATCGGTTTCTATTATGAGATTCATACATACAGGAAATCTTTTATTTTAACAACTGAATAATTCTTTTTAAATGCTCCACTTGCAAGCCTTTTTCCGGATCGGTTCGGATTAATCTCTCTTTATATCCTTTTAACAGAGAATCATCGATAATAACAAACCTTGACAATTTCTCTCTGGTAACATACTCCCTTATTTCTTTATCCCGGTCATTCAGATCAAGAGTATAATTAACAGGGCTTTTAATGACTTTATTAAAAATAAAAATTTTATCCATTTCATCTATTTCAAAAATTCTTCGCCAGTCGGAAGTAAGAATTATCTCCGCTTCTGTTTTTAATAAAATCTTGTTTAAAACTTTTACACAATTTTCATTAAAGGGATATGCCCAGGCATCATACCAAAGGCTTTTATCAATATTAAAACATTCTTTCGTTGCCAGAACGCCATCAATATCAAGGAATATATAGGCTTTTTCGTTATTATGCATAGAATATCCTGCAATTTTATAAAAAATACTATAATAACTGCTTGTTAGTAAATATTTTTCTTGCTAAGCCAGCCCAAAACATACCAATAAAAATATCAATATTTATTGAGAATTACAGACAAGGGATTATTGTTTAATAAAATTCTTTGTTATAATAATTCCTTTTTCTGTTATTGCTTTTATAATGTAAACACCACTGGATAAATTTGAAATATCAAAAGTTGTATTTGTTTTTGGTGTATATGATTTTTGAATAATCAGTCCTTGTAAGTTTAATATTTCAATGCATGCAATATTAATTGATTCTACTTCAATTTTATCACTTGCAGGATTAGGATATAGATTAAATGTTTGTTCTAACAAAAAATTCTGTGTATTTGTGGGGATAGGAAGTGGTATGATGCTATCATTTTTAAATATTAGATTTATTGAACCCGCATAAACAGAGTTATTATTGTCAATTGTTAATGAATGTATGTATAAATTTGTCAACCCAGTATTAATTTGAACCCAATTTGCACCACCATTTGTAGTTTGATATACACCTTCACCATAAGTTCCTAAAAAAGCTATCTGATTCGAAAAAATCTTTATTGGTGCGCTATCATAGAAGTCGATATTAGATATTTTTGTTTGCCATGTAATTCCACCATCGTAAGATACATTTAAATCGCCTGTAGAAATAACTGCAAATAAAACACCTAAATCATTTACGGCAACAGTACGAACAGATGTTGCCGGTCCCCAGTAATGAATTTGAATCCAAGATTGACCGTTATCTGTAGACTTAAAAATTGCACCGTCATTTCCAGTTCCAGCATATACAGTCCCATTATTATCACTAGCTAAAGTATAAATATCATAGGTTTCCAATCCAGATGTTGACCATGAAACACCATTATCTATTGAACGCCGAATACCAGTTGATGCCGAACCATTACTACCTGTAAAAATAACTCCATTTGAGTTTACAGTCATAGATGAAATTCTAATATTTGGTAACAATGGCCCTGTCCAATTTATGCCATTATTAATAGATCGATATACTCCGCCGTTAGGATTACCGGCACCTGTGGCTGTTCCTGCAAATAAATAACCATTTGATGTTTTCTTTGTGAAACAATTAATAGATTCATTTAAATTGCTGGCCATTTGTATCCAAGTTAACCCACTATCAATAGATCGAAAAACTTTATCATCTTTCCCAGCAATAATAGATCCATCATTAGCAGTTATTAAAGCATAAACATGACCACCATAGTTAAAATTTGTGGCATACCAGGGTTGTTGTGCATAGCTAATACTTGTAAAAACAAGTATTACCATCATTGTAAGTGATTTTTTCATAAAGCCTCCTTTTATATTTAATGATTTATTGATTATTTAAATAATTGTTATTATATTTTGATGAATTTCTTCACTACCGTCCCATTTTCACTTTCTAATCTCAGAAAATACAATCCCTTTTCTATGTCAGAAATGTTGATATCTGTTTTTACCCTAAATATGGGTAATTGCAATATGAGATTCCCCTGGATGTTATATATTGAAACCATTTCATTATCTGCTATTACTGGGTATTCAACAGTGAGATTATCATTAGCAGGGTTTGGGTAAATGTCAATATTATTTTGAATTAAAGAATTAATACTCACTGGAATAGAAATATAACAAGAATCAGATATTCCATTACAGTCTAAAGAATCAACTACTTCTACATAGTATGTTCCTGTACCAACAGAATTACAGATTGAATCATGCTGACCAAATAAAGAAACATTATTATAATACCATTGATAATGTGAATATGATTGATTACAAATAATAATATCACTATCACAAATAATAGTAGGCATAGGTTTATCAACAGTTACTTTAACACTATCGATGGCAATACAACCATTTGCACCAGTCACTGAAACATAAAATATTGTAGTTGATGCAACACCAACAATGATATCGGGTGTTGTATTATTATTACTCCATAAATAACTAATACCCCCACTAGCATGCAATGTATCTTTGATACCTACACAAAGAGTTGTATCATTCCATGCATTTGCATTGGGGAGTGCATTAACATTAACTAATGTTGTATCAGACGAACTTTCACAACCATTAACAGTAGCAGTAACAAAATATATACCCGAATCTGCTAGCGTTACATTTGTAATAGTCGGATTTTGTAAATTTGACGTAAATGCATTCGGCCCTATCCATGAGTAAGTTGCATTTAATATATGTGATGCCGTTAGAAAAAGTGTTGTTCCGGCGCAAATGGGGCCATTATTACCAGTTGTTGGAGATGATGGAATTGGTAATGGAGATGCTGTTACTTGGTTGCTTGCCACACTTGTACAATTATTCACAGTTTGTGTTACAGTATAACTACCTGCAGTTACAGTGCGAGGATTACCATTCCCTCCATCACTCCAAGATAGTGTTCCAGTATAATTTGATGCTGTTATGGTTGAATTACCGCAATTGTTTACTACTTGTAATGTAGGTGCTGACGGAACAGGTAATGGAGATGCTGTCACCTGATTGCTTGCTGCACCAGTACAATTATTCACAGTTTGAGTTACAGTATAACTACCTGCAGTAACAGTGCGAGGATTACCACTCCCTCCATCACTCCAAGATAGTGTTCCAGTATAATTTGATGCTGTTATGGTTGAATTACCGCAATTGTTTACTACTTGTAATGTAGGTGCTGACGGAACAGATAATGGAGATGCTGTCACCTGATTGCTTGCTGCACCAGTACAATTATTCACAGTTTGAGTTACAGTATAACTACCTGAAATAACAGTACGAGGATTGCCACTTCCACCGTCACTCCAAGTTAATGTTCCCGTATAATTTGATGCCGTAATGATAGAATTACCGCAATTGTTAACTACATGTAATGTAGGTGCTAACGGAACAGGTAATGGAGATGCTGTCACCTGATTGCTTGCTGAACTAGTACAATTATTTATAGTTTGAGTTACAGTATAACTACCAGAAATAACAGTACGAGGATTACCACTCCCTCCATCACTCCAAGTTAGTGTTCCCGTGTAATTTGATGCTGTTATGGTTGAATTACCGCAATTATTTATTACATGCAATACCGGTGCTGACGGAATAATAAATGGAGATGCGGTCACCTGATTGCTTGCTGAACTAGTACAATTATTCCTAGTTTGAGTTACAGTATAACAACCAGAAATAACATTCCGAGGATTACCATTCCCTCCATCGCTCCAAGATAGTGTTCCTGTATAATTTGATGCTGTTATGGTTGAATTACCACAATTGTTTACTACTTGTAATGTAGGTGCTGACGGAACAGGTAATGGAGATGCCGTAACCTGATTGCTTGCTGCACTAGTGCAATTATTCACAGTTTGAGTTACAGTATAACTACCTGAAATAACAGTACGAGGATTGCCACTTCCACCGTCACTCCAAGTTAATGTTCCCGTATAATTTGATGCAGTAATGATAGAATTACCGCAATTGTTAACTACTTGTAATATTGGTGCTGATGGCGTATTGTTTATTGTTACAGTTGTACTTCCCTGAGGTCCCCAACCACAATAGTTATGAGCCCTGAAATAATAGGTGCCTGGTGTATTAACTGTTCGTGATGTTGATTGTGTAGCAGTTGATGTGCCTCCGCTTATGTTGTTTTGCCAGTATATTATACCTCCGCTTCCGCCAGATGCTGTGAGTGTTATATTGTTGTTGCAAAAAGTTCCTCCTCCCATAACCGTTACAACCATTGGAACAGTATTGACAGTAACTGTTGTCTGTACACAGTTAGTGGTATTACATGTACCTTCTGCTCTTACAAAATATGTCGTATTTGATGTAGGGCAATCAATATTTGTACATTGAGATCCAGTAGTGCTACAAAGCAAAGTGCCGCCACAACTAACTTTGTAAAACTTCCAGTTAGCGCCTGTACCCAATGAGCCACCATTTACAGTTAAAGAAACACATGACCCCGAGCATGTAGAAGTGGAATTTGCGGTTATGCTTGTAGGTGCTATGGAATTCGTTCCACTATATGTAAATGGTAAAGAACATAATGAAGTATTGCAACCACATCCAGTTCCTGTCACTGAACAACCACTACTTATCGCTGATAACTTGATTGATAAATAATAAGTAGTTCCGCAGGTGCCTTTGCCAACAGTAAGACATGCGTTAAAATGACCATTAGCATTAGTACACCTATTGGGATAACCTACTTGATAATTATCTCCAATTCTACCGTTATCATTACATTTTGTTGGTGATAAAAAAATATCAACGCTATGATACGGAAATGAAGGAATATCTCCACTGACACATATTTGAGTACCCGCACTAATAGGGCCCCCATTAGGTGTAATCATAATACCTGTACCCGTAAGATTGCCATTTACACATGATATTTGTGCATGTGCATTGCTCAAGCTAAAAGCGAGCAAAACGATAATTTTAAAAATAGTTTTCATGTCTCATGATATAAAAAGTTATGAGACAAAGTTAAATATAAGAAAAGAAAAAGTGTTAGAGCAAATGTTTAGCGTTATGTAAACAAAAATGTATAGAGTAGATAAACAAATGATTATTTAGGAATTCATTCTGACGCTGAAAACTCATCACAACGTATCCCATATTTAATTAAATCAATGGTGGTTTTTGCGTTTATTGCACTCATCATTTTATCCTTATATACTCTGACAGTAACCTCTTTAATATTAAGCTTATTGGCTATTTCAGCATATGTTTTTCCATCCAATATAAGATCCAGAACCTCCCACTCGCGTTTGGTCAATATTTTTTTTTCTTTTTCTTCTTCCTCCCTTTTTGATTTATATCTTGCTCTAATTTCATGAAATCTTTCGCAATAATAATGTGTTCCATTAGTTATTTTCTGTAATGCAAAACTAAAATCATTAGAATCAGCTTCTTTTAATAAAAAACCCTCTGCGCCTGCATTAAAAATTTTATCTAATATAGGACCCTCTTCGCTTACCGTGAAAACAATTATTTTTATTTTGTCTTTGTATTTTTCTTTAATTTTCTCGGTCAAATCAAGACCATTCATTTTTTTAGGCATAATTAGGTCTGTAATTACTACATCCACCTGTGTTTTCAAAAGAATTTGCAATGCTTCTTCTCCTCCATCCGCTTCTGCTACAATTTGGGTTCCTCCAACTTCTCCCAAAATTTCTCTTAGTCCTTTCCTCACTACAGGATGGTCATCAACAATTAGGATTTTTATTACATCATTATTTTCCATATAATCTTAGTATTTAATTCTGTTGTTTTTAATCCGAAATTCAATAATAAACTCAGTACCCTTTTGTACATCAGTTTTTATTATATTTCCTTTAAGTGCCGTTATACGGCGTTTTATATTTTCTAAACCCATCCCTGTTGGGTGATGAATTAACTTCTGATCGAAACCGACTCCATCATCTTTAATCATTAATCGCAATTTTTTATCACAGGTAATGGAAATAATAACAACTTTAGCCTTTGAATGCTTAAGTATATTGTTTATTAATTCCCGGAATACCTTATATAATTGCCAGGCTTCCATTTCATTTAATTCTGGAAATTTTTCATCCTCTTCTATTTCAAATCGGATCTGTTGAGATTTATTTAATGTATCAATCAGATCTTTCAAAGTGGGTAAGAAACCTGCAATTTTTAAGCTTTGCGGCAATGTGTTCTTTACAATGACCTTCAAACTCTCTTTTGTATTTATCAAATGTGACATCGTTATTTCTAGTTTGTCTTTTTCAGCATCTTTCAAATCAGAATTTCCTTTAATAAATGATTTTAGGGAACTTGAAGCAAAATTAAGTTCTGATCCAATTACATCGTGAATATTTTGTGTAAATTCCTCCTCATCCTTTTGTTGAATTGCATCGGTCAATTCAATTACTTTATCTTTTTGCCTTTTTTTCCTATGTAAAATTACAACAATAATTAACGGACTTAAAAGAATAATCGTAACCAGAATAATTATTAGTTTATACCAGAATGTTTGCTTAAACAATGGAGGTATTATTATTTCAATTGATGCTCTTCGCGAAAACTCACCATCATTATCTGTAGCTTCAACACATACATTATATTTTCCGGGTTTTAAGTTTGTAAAACTTGCTTTACGATTTCTGAAATCTGTAGGAAGTGTATCATTATCGCCCTCAATATAGTATCTGAACTGTATTTTTTCAGTATTTCTAAAGTCTGGACAAGTGAAAGCTAGTTCAAATGATTCGGAACCTGGCTTAATTGTAATACTGGGTTGCTCATAAATATTCTTTTCAAATATTGTATCACCTAGCACTTTTAATTCTAAAAAAATTATTGGCGAGTAATAGTTTAAACTTGATTGTTTTAGACTGTCAGGATAAAATCCGACCACTCCGCCCATGCCCCCGAAAAGCATCTGACCGTCCTTACATTTATAAGCAGCTTTACTATTGAACTCCTCAATCTTCAATCCATCCTCGGGACCAAAGTTCCAAAACTCTTCAGTTTTTGGATTGAACATAGAAATACCTCTGTTTGTGCTTATCCAAAATCGGTTAGAATTATCTACTAAAATATTATATGTTGAGTTGTTTGACAATCCATCATGTGTTCTATAGAATTTTATATATCCGGTCTTTTTATCAAACTGCCCTATTCCCTGACCAAAAAATGCAAGCCACAAATAATTAGGATCAACTTCAACAATACACTCTATATTTGAGTTCATGCGTGAACTATATGAATGAGTTTCATATGTGCTATTTTTTATGAGAATTAGTTCATTAGAGCAACCAATCCATATGTTTGAATCTCTATCAACAAGCACTGAATAAACACCAAAATGGATTGGACTATTTCCAAAAATAACAGTCTTATTATCAGGATTAAAACAACAATATTTTCCATCGCCTCCGGCTATTATATTACCATCCTTGTATTTCTTAAGCACTTTAAATCCAAATGTTTGAAAAGAAAACCCATTTGTTACTTTAAGGTCATAATTATATGGCAAGAAAGAGTCTTTTTTAAAATTGTATTTATAAAGATACCCGGATCTATAAGCTATCCAAAGATTTCCCTTTTTATCATCCAGAAATGACATTGGACATGGGATTCGGTCATCTACTTTAGTAACATAATTTAACGAATCAATTAATAATCCGCCTGGGTGAATTCTTAAAATATAATTGAAGTTATCAATACCAACCCAAATATTCAATAAGCTGTCCTGATATACTCCAAATACAGTATATTTAATTTTTTCGTCAGTATTATCAAGGTAATATTTGAAAAAATTACCTGTATTGTAAATCATATATAAGCCGGTACCTTCATTAGATAAATTAAATACTCCCCCAGACCATATTATATTTTGTCTGTCTATGAAAAACGCTTCTTGAGAACCCCCAATCTCCCTTACAGAATCTCTAAAATTTTTTCTGGGATCATATAAATCCAGCCCCTTCTCAATAGAAGACCATATTAAAGGCTCGGTATTTTTATCGAATGAATTAGGATTAAAGTGACCATCAAAACTTTTTATCTTATTGTTTAACACATTCAAATAATATAACCCATGATTGGTACATATCCAAAGTGTATCATTCGTTCTGCTATAAATTAATCTATTTATTTTATAATTATAATTTAGAAAATCCGTATTGGGCTTGGGGACGTAATATTTTATTTTTTTTTCAACAATTATTTCAGAATTTACATTGTAACTAATAGTCGGGTTGGAACATTTATATAAATACTTTTCGAGAAAAAGCCAAATATTATTTTTAGAATCAAAATAAATTTGAAATGCAGTATCACAATATGATTTATTTTTAAAATTATAGTGAACAAATTTTTTATTATCTACCCAAACATCGCAGCCCTTATCACCCAATAACCATAAATTGCCATAATTATCTAAATTTATTGAACTACATAAATTTGACTGTATTTTACATGAATTAGAATGATTGTTACATCTTATGAAATTATCATTTTTTCTATTATATCTGCATACAGAACGATTAGCAAATACCCAAACGTTATTGAACCTGTCTACACATATTTTGTGAAGCACAATGCCAGGTAAAGAGCTTGAATCATCAGGTTCGTGATAATAACTTTTAAACTCATAACCATCAAAACGTGTCAGGCCATCCCATGTGGCTATCCATAAAAAACCAGTTTTATCTTGAGCTATACTCCTGATATGGTTATTATATAAACCATCTTTTGTACTAAAATGCCTTATATAATGATTATTTTTATTCTTCTGGGCATAAAGAAAAGCCCCCCTAAAAGGAATTAGAATGACAATTAATAAAACCCATTTCAAATAAGTTTTCACTTTCAAATATCCTATGGTATTACAAAGTAACTAAAACATTGTCAAAAAGACAACAAATTCATAATTTTTTATGAAACATAAACACTTTGCTAAATAGGATTGCATTCGCTGATTTTGAGAATCTGCTGCAACGCCTCCGCTACGCTATTGACATTGCTAATCACAATGATAAGTTTATTATTCGACTCCCTCAGCTTACAAAAATGCGGGTGTTCTTTTACAAAAGTTATGATACCGGTGAATACTTCCGACTGGTAGTAGCTGGATTCGGGATTGCTTACAAAATAGGCTTTAAGCAGCGATTCTTTCAGCACGATCTTTTCCATACCGAGTTTTGATGCGATCCAGCGGAGACGCAATGTATTGATCAATTCCTGTGTCTGCAGGGATATAGGCCCGAAGCGGTCGATAAGCATATTCTGGAAAACAAGCAGGTCTTCTTCGTCGGCAATACTGTCCAGTTCCTTATACAAAGCGAGGCGCTCTGCTATATTTGAAACGTATGTGTCAGGGATCAGCACTTCCAGATCGGTTTCTATCTGGCAGTCTCTTACATATTCCTGTTTTACATTTTGATCTTCCGGATACAGGTCTTTAAAATCTTTTTGTTTCAGTTCAAACAAAGCTTCGTCAAGAATTTTCTGGTACATCTCGAAACCGATCTCTGAAATAAATCCGCTTTGTTCGGCGCCCAGTATGTTGCCTGCTCCGCGGATGTCTAAGTCGCGCATGGCAATATTGAATCCGCTGCCCAGTTCCGAAAATTCCTCAATGGTTTTCAGTCGTTTGCGGGCATCATCGGTAAGTACAGATAAAGGCGGCGCCAGCAGGTAACAAAATGCTTTTTTGTTTGTCCGCCCTACCCTGCCCCGCAACTGGTGCAAATCACTCAGGCCGTAATTCTGTGCTTCGTTGATGATGATGGTATTTGCGTTCGGAATGTCAAGCCCTGATTCGATGATCGTGGTAGATACCAGCACATCAAACTGCCCGTCAATAAAGTCAAGCATGGTTTGTTCCAGCACGCTGCCATCCATTTGACCATGGCCAATGGCAATTCTGACATTGGGGCATAATCTGCGGATCAGCTCAGCTATATCATTGATATTATGAATGCGGTTATGCACAAAAAAGACCTGCCCGCCCCGGGAGACTTCATACATTATGGCATCCCGGATACTTGTTTCGTTGAATACATGTAATTCGGTATGTATCGGATAACGGTTAGGCGGTGGCGTAGAAATTATTGACAAGTCGCGTGCACCCATGAGCGAGAACTGCAAGGTGCGCGGTATTGGTGTTGCTGTAAGAGTCAGGGTATCTACATTAACTCTAAGTTTTCTCAATTTCTCTTTGGCGGCGACACCGAATTTCTGTTCTTCGTCGATGATTAGTAGTCCCAGATCCTTATATACAACGTCTTTACTGATGAGCCTGTGTGTGCCAATCAGTATATCCAGCTTTCCATCTGTAAGGTCTTTCAGTATCTCTTTCTGTTTTTTTGCTGAACGAAAACGGTTGATATATTCAACATTGCATGGAAATTCGGCCAGGCGGTCGGAAAAAGTTTTATAATGCTGTAATGCGAGAATCGTGGTGGGGACAAGCACTGCAACCTGCTTGCTATCGCATACCGACTTGAAGGCTGCACGTATTGCCACTTCGGTTTTTCCAAAACCTACATCACCGCAGATCAGACGATCCATCGGGAAATCGGCTTCCATATCTTTTTTTACGTCGGCAGTGGATTTTACCTGATCGGGCGTATCCTGGTATATGAACGATGCTTCCAGCTCATGCTGCAGATAATTATCGGGAGGAAAAGAATGTCCGCCGGAAGCACGCCGCTGTGCATACAATTTTATCAGGTCCCTGGCAATATCCTTTACACGGTCTTTTGTTTTTGCTTTCAGTTTATTCCAGGCATTTGAACCCAGACGGTTCAACGTTGGCGGAGTGCCATCCTTGCCCACAAATTTTGATATACGGTGCAACGAATGTATGCTCACATATAAAAGATCCTGATTATCGTAAACTAATTTGATAGCCTCCTGCTGCTTGCCGTTGACTTCAATTTTTTCCAGGCCGGCATAACGCCCGACGCCATGATCGATATGTGTGATGTAATCGCCCGGGCTGAGGTTGTATATCTCTTTGAGTGTTGCTGCTTCCCGGGCACTGTAATTATCTTTAAGCCTGAAACGATGGTAACGGTCAAAGATCTGATGATCGGTATAGCAGCATATTTTTTGTTCAAGATCGACAAAACCCTCATGGATAGAAGTATTAACAACGGTAAACTCAATATCCTCATGCTGCTTTCGGCTTTTTTTTATATCTTCAATGATGGTATTAATACGTTCAATCTGGCTTTTTGAATCAGAAAAAATGTAATTAGTAATATTATTGCCGGTGTTTTCTGAAAGTTTACTGATCAGGATGTCAAAATTCTTGTTGAACGAAGGCTGCGGATATGTTTCAAACTTATAAGTTTGCAGCGTTTCGAAAAAAAAGTGTTTCCCAAATTCAAGAACGGGAAATGAGCTTATCTGCTTTATTAAAGCATCACGTTCGGAAAACAGTTCACTGGCGTCCGGCCTGATATCCTCTTCATTATTCGCAGCTTTGCTGTGACCGGAAGCAATCTGATAGAGAATTCCCAGATGATCGAAAGCAAAACTGGCATCTTCGAACCAAAATACTGCCGAATCACTGATATATTCAGGAAGATCTACTTTTTTACGAACAAAATCAATATCATTGGAGTCAGGAACAATTTTAATATGTTCAATCCGTTCAAGCGATAACTGAGAGGCAGGATCAAAGGTGCGTATAGAGCTTACCTGGTCGCCAAAAAGTTCTATTCTATAAGGATTCTCATTAGAAAATGAATACACATCAATGATACCACCACGAACGGCATATTGTCCGGGTTCCGCAACAAAATCCACATAGTCAAAATTGTACTCAACCATTACTTCCCTGAGAAAATCAATGGAAAGTTTTTCACCTGTCCTGAGGCGCAGGGTATTTTTCTCAAAAAATCCCTGTGCCACCACTTTTTCAAGAAGTGCATCGGGATAGGTAACCACAATAAGCTTTTTACGGCCTTTTTGCAATTTGTTGAGTACTTCGGTGCGAAGAAGTACCGAAGTATTATCCATCTTTTCGAAATTTTTGGGATGCCGGTAAGATGATGGAAAAAAAAGGACATTCTTTTTAAATAATTTTATATCCTGTTCGCCCAGGATATTTTCCAGATCATTATATAAGTATGCGGCAGATTCTTTATCCGGCATAACAATAAACTGTGTTTTCCCCGACTGACGAAAAACTGACGCAATGGCAAATGCTTTTGCAGAACCACTCAGACCGCCAATATGAATTTTTGTAGCTTCCGGCGAATCTGCCAATACCGCCATATCCCTGACCTGAGGGTTGTTGTTATATACCGATAATAGCTCTTTCAGTTGCAAGGAATTTTTTTACAAAGTTAGTTCTTTACAGAAAAGAACATTCAACAAAAGAACATCAAGATCACGGGTATGAAGCCGCAATGCATGCCTCTGACCTGAAGAACTGCATCAAGATCGGAGTATTCTACCATCCGATTGCTTCGGAATCATTCTACGTTAAGATTTAAGTTCCTGATGCTGGTGGAATCGCGGCCTTCCCAATAAACATGACATTATTTGTCATTTTATTTCCATAGAGAACATTCAATCCAAAATTCACATGACCTGTCATAAATAGTAAGGAAAAAAGCAGCAGCAGCAATCACAGATAATATTTTTTTCGCCTGTGGGAAGTCGTATATGAAAAAATTGTACCTTTCGGTACCGAAGTTGTCAGTGATAAATTGACCGAACAGAGCGCATAAGTTATGATGGTATTAATTCAAACAATATAACAGTTATGAAAAAAAACAAATTTGCCTGGAGAATAGCGATGCCTTTTATTGGTGCGATACCTGTAATGCTTGTTGGCGTATTTGAACAACAGATTCGGGCCGGATGGGGCGATACCGCATGGACTATTATGTTTGTAATTGCCATGGTTCTGGTATTTGGTTTATCAATTCTGCCATTTGTCGGAATGTTTAAAGGGATTTTTGGTGGCAAAGGCATAAGTTTTTTCTGGGGCAGAGGTAAATCAGCAAGACAGGTTCTGGCCGGAGGCAGTGATGCGACAGCCACTGTGGTAAGCATTGGTGAAAACAGTCAGGGTGGCATAGTGACCATCAACGACCAGCCCTTGCTTAATCTTGTCCTGCGAATAGACAACAATTATGACCCTGAGTATGATGTAAGTTTTGACACCATTATTCCCCGCTCTGCTGTTCCGCAATTTCAGCCGGGCGCCAGATTTGCGGTAAAAGTTGATAAAGAAGACAAAAACAGTGTGGTCTTTAATGCCCAGTCGAATGAGCAGATGGATAAAACCGTAAAAAAACCCACTTACGGCGGTAAGGGATGGACTGAACTTGACCGTCTCCGTATGGAACAGTCAGGCATTGATGGCATTGCCAAACTGCTGAGTATTGAAGAAACCGGAAAAAGCGAGGATTTCAATCCTGTAATAATGATAGGTTATGAAGTTTCACTTCCGGGTGAAATGCCCTATAATCTGAAAAAGGAAATTGCCATGCCAACAGAAGCTGTGTTAAAACTGAAACCACTGATCGGCAAAAGCTATAAAGCCAGGGTGCATCCGGATGACAGAAACAAAATTGCTGTTGATTTTACGTTTTAACATAATGCAGACATTATGTAAAAGCAAAGAGTTTTTAAATGTTTGCAAAGACTATAATATCTTTTTAATTGCCCGAAGAGCCTGAATAAATATCTTGTTAAGGATGGCTGCATAAAAGATACATACCGAAAATGTGATAGCCCAGAATTGCTGGTATTTTGTATTTAACAGCAGGAACAGAACTATTAAAATAAGACTGCTGATAACGGCTTCACTGATTGTCACATTTTTATCAGAAATTTTGTTTTCATGCAAAAAACCAAACCAACTTCCGAAGGCCACCATTGATACCTGTATCACATTGATCAGTGGAAACATCATTTCCCATGAAAAGTATGCTGTCTGCAGATAGCCATATGCCGTCCAGGCGACCAGATAATCCACCAGTACGATCATATAGAACATTATTTTCTTTTCCCATGTCTTTTTCTGTCGTTTCGAAAATGCGTGATAAAAGGGCAAGAACAGCACAAAAAGAAGCCCTGCAATGACAAGAACACTCATGACCATATGAAAAACACTGTCCTGAGTAAACAATAAAACAAAAGAATCCGTTAAAAGACGAAAATTTGAAACAACAAATAAAAGAATTATCAGACTATGCAATAAAACTGTTAACTCATCATAATCCGGAAATAGGAAATTCAATAATGCGTTTCTGAACTTTGCAGAGTTCATTTTATCAGGGTATCACCACAGGAAAATCGGTATCAAATTCCAGAAAATGCTGTTCCCCCAGTATCAGGGTCAGAAAATGATTATAGGCGGCAGTAAAATTAAATTCGTTAATATCATAATATGTCTCAGACAATGGTTTGTTACCAATGGAGCCCATATCAACAGAGGATGTATTGAATTCTTCGAGTTCGGGATATTTCACTACCTTAGACATCACGGGCATTTGTCCGTATTCTTTGCGAAGCAAAAGATCCACCACTTTATCGGCCAGAGCCTGGGTGAGACGGCGGTCGTAGAGCCTGCATTGCCCGGCACGGGCATAATAACCGGATATCTGGGCACGGGCTTCGATTTTCAGCCTGTTGGTAATTTCCGAAGCTATAACACCGCTGATACCTCCAAAACGGGGATGCCCGTACTCGTCCACTTCCGAACTCGCATGCACCACATCCACTTTGTTTTTTTGTTCATCATACCAGCGAACACCTTCTGAAACGGCAATCACCAAAGCTTTCTTTTTCGAGCTCAGATAGGCTTCCCTGACGGTTTCAAAAAAGAAATCTTTACGTTCTTTGGACATCTCGTATTCTGGTACCAAGGCAAGATCGGCACCTCCGAAAACAGCGCTTCCTGTAAGCCACCCTGCATCACGGCCCATAACTTCGAGAACAATGATACGCGAATGGGAATATGCGGTGGTACGTATCCTGTCGGTAAACTCCATAACCCCTTTGGCTGCTGAAGGGAAGCCCGGACACAGAACGGCCTCGATGCTCTTTTTGTTGTAATGATGAATAGTCCTTGTGCGCAGATCATTATCAATAGTTTTGGGAAAACCAATTACGGGTATACCTTCTGTTTCATACAGTTTTTTAGCAGCTCCGTTGGTATCATCTCCGCCAATGGTGACAATGACATCGATTTTATACCTTTTAAGGTTCTGGAGGATCTGGGGCACACGGTTCTCGGGGTTTTTCTTCGAAGGGAAAGGATTGGTACGGCTGGAGAGCAGCGCTGTTCCGCCATAGATGCCATCATATGGCTGATGCGACAAATCCACCACATCTCCATTGCCTAACAAACCTTTCCACCCTTTACGGATGCCGTAAACTTTAAAGCCAAGAATGGAGGCCCTGTTACGAATTGATTCAATACTGGAGTTCAGCGCCGGCGTATCGCCCCCACCGGTAAGTATGGCAAGGGTTTTTCCCTCAAATATTTTACTAATTTTTTTCATTCTAATAATTTTTAGCGGGCAAATATAGGATATTTTTTTGAACAGAAGGTTGGGGTGGATAATATTAAGGCTGATAGGTTGAAAGGCTGATAGGTTGAAAGGCTGAAAGGCTGATAGGCTGATAGGCTGATAGGCTGATAGGCTGATAGGCTGATAGGCTGATAGGCTGTTAGGCTGTTAGGCTGTTAGGCTGTCAGGCTGTTAGGCTGTTAGGCTGTCAGGCTGTTAGGCTGTTAGGTGGTTTGGCGGTTTGGCTGGTAGTAAAGTCGAAATTTTTCGGCGGTTATCTGAACTTTTCTGATGGGAAATTCTTTTATCGTTTCCCGTTGTCCGCCAATACGGATCGCATACTCAGGATGATCATAATAGATCCGATACCTTCTCTGCCAGTACCTGTGCATGTTTCAGATTCGATTCGACGGTCCAGCCCGCTATATGAGGTGTTAAAATTACATTATCAGCTTTAACCAGGTATTGCATCGGTTCAGGCAGATTATCAAAACCGACGTTTTCAAAAGATACAGATTCGTATTCGAGCACATCCAAAGCAGCTCCCCTCACCTTACCACTTCTAAGGTTATTAACAAGATCGGCTGAATTCAGCACTTTGCCGCGTGAAGTATTAATGATAAAAATATTTTTACTGAATGAACTGATAAATTCTTCATTTATCATGTAATGTGTTTCACTGGTCAACGGGACATGTATACTAACAATATCGGCCTGCATCAAAACCTCTTCAAGTGTTTTCTCACAGACAAATTCATCAGAGTAATTAAATTTATATTTATCATATGCAATAACGTTGGTTCCAAATCCTTTCAGGCAGCGTGCAAAAGCACCTCCCATATTGCCATAACCAATGATCCCAACGGTCTTCCCCGAAAGTTCTGTTCCACGATTTTCCTCACGTATCCACTGTCCTCTTCGTACCTGCCTGTCGGCAATAGTAATTTTGTTCAGCAGATTCAGCAACATTCCCACAGCATGTTCGCCAACGGCCTGCCTGTTGCCTTCGGGCGAATTGAACCAGCGTATTCCTTTCTGTTCAAGGTATTCGGTGTCAATGCTCTCCATGCCAGAGCCGATACGGGCAAGAAACTTTATTCGTACGGCCTTATCGATCAGGTTCTTTCCGATAACAAAACGGCTGTTCACCACAAAGCCCTCATAATCCATGATTTCCGGTTCCAATTCATCAGCGTTTTTCATAATTTTTTCCACACATTCATGCCCGGCCTGCTGCATTTTTTCAGTAAAAAAAGGATGTATTTTCGATGCAATAAGGATTTTCATTTTATGTATTTATTGCAAATTTAGTCAAAAATATGTTGTGTAAATAACGCTAAAATTTGATATGCTTTTATGCATTTATGTATTTTCCCCAGTGTTTCCTAATGCTCCTGAAACAATAGTGAAAGTAGAAAAATATCACTGCCTGTCAGCCGGAATACTAGGCAGACAGGAACATGCTCTCTACCCTCAATTCCTCGCTTTGTACGACACTACGTGACATAAAAAAATCATGCGAAACTCAGAAATTGTTTTGATTTTATCTTTTCATATCTTTATGCGTCTTTTTTGCTGCAACTTCGTTAGATTTTTCGACATAGGATAAACTATGTCTGCAAAATCTGCCTCGTTTCGCTAAAAAATCCATCAT
>Ga0209717_1000334_pt1 | contig 59179 bp, 46 predicted proteins | sample AD_UKC048_MetaG_FD_184418 | JGI IMG/M metagenome (GOLD analysis project Ga0209717, IMG submission 184418) | Active sludge microbial communities of municipal wastewater-treating anaerobic digesters from USA - AD_UKC048_MetaG (SPAdes) (version 2) | ecosystem: Engineered > Bioreactor > Anaerobic >...
GATTTATATGTTAGGAATTTATACTCGAATAAGTGGTAAAAAAGTAGATGGTAAAGATACTTCAATTGAAATCCAAACAATTAAAGGTATCAAAGTAGCAATTAAGCTCGGTATGAATTATAAGATTTACACCGATAAAGGCATTTCTGGAACTAAAGATGAAATTGAAGAAAGACCAGCATTTGCTGAAATGTTGAAAGATATTGACAAAGATAAAATAACAGCTGTATATGTCATTGACCAGTCAAGATTAGAACGTAACACTAATATCTGGCAAATGTTTCAATTTCTGGTAAACAAAAAAGATATTAAATACTATCCAAATGGTGTTTTAACTGATTTAACTGACCCAAATATTAAATTTGCAACTGGTATATTATCTCTAACGAATCAATTATTTGCAGAACAAACCAGAAAGAAAGTTAATGAAACATTTGATTTACGTGCTTCAAAAGGATTAACTCACGGTGTTTTACCTTATGGTTATAAAAAAGGTATTGATAAAAAGTATGAAATAGATGAAGTTGAAGCTGTTAATGTTCGTAGAATGTTTGAATTGTCACTAAGTGGCATTGGGACATATACCATTGCTAATATTTTAAATGCAGAGGGTATTCCAACAAAGCATAAAAATATCAATGGTAAACCATCTCATATTAGATATGATAAATATACACGTGAAGCCACAACATTTGAACGCAAAAATATTATTTGGCGAGGTAATGTTATTTATGATATGTTAAAAAATACAGTATATAAAGGGATAAGGGTCTGGAACAAAAAACCTAAAGGAAATAAAGTTACTATTGAAGCTGATGTTCCTGCCATTATTGATATTGAAACATTTGATAAAGTAAATCGAAATTTGATTAACAATAAACAAAAAGCGGGTAAAAGAAGTGAATTTAATTATCTTTTGAATGGGTTGGTTTATTGTGGTAATTGTGGTTTAGAATATCGTGGAAAGAAACGTTTAGTAACAAAAGATAGTGCTTATAAATGCAAAGCTGTGGGCAAATGTGCTGATAGTCGTGGTATAAGCATCATTAGATTTGAAAACTTCATCATTCAACATTTGTTTTTAAGCAAAGACTTAAAAAATCTATTACTATCATTACCTGTTAATACAGAACAAAGCGTTGTTTTAAAAAATAAACTTATTCAAGTTGAAGGTGATTTAGTAACAAAAATTAAATTACGGGATAAACTTTTAAATATATTAACTGATGTTGAATTAGAGGATGATGTTGCCATTAATGATAAATATAAACAAGCTAAACGTGATATTGAAATATTATCAAATAACATTGATATTTTAAAGGTTCAGATATTAGAAGCTGATAATCAATTTGCAAAAATGAAGGTTGAAAATGCTATTAATGAATTCAAGTTAACAACCAATTTCGAAGATACAAAACGGTTAGTACATTCGCTTATAGAACGTATAACAGTAACTCATAAAAAATTAGAACGTGGCGGAATATTCTTTGTTACAATAAAGTATAAAGGATTTGAAGAAACTTCAACATTCACTACTGATTGGTTTACCCTTAAATGGAATTGGATTTATTATTCAAGGACAACAGCTACTAATGAACAACAACGCATAGAAGATATTCAAGAGAGAAAAGATTATTTTGATTTTCGAGGTATAGGATATACTGACGCTGACTTTGAAGATTTAACTTTTGATGGTCAAGAAAGCATATCTGCAATGCAAAATGAAATAATATTAGATAATGATAACTTAATATCATTCAATTGATTAATACATTAAAATAGACTACCTTAATTGACTGATTCAATATATTAATTCTTTTCGCCGCGGAACCGTTCATTGGGTCGGAAATATGTTTTTGGGTTCGGTTTTGGTGTTCGATTTCGAAAAACAGTTTCTTGAATTCAGAAATGCTTTTTTGCATCGAATTCGTTTCTTGATGTTGGGCGAAAACAGCTTCAAGACCGTTGTGGTTTTTGTAAATATGCTGCAAACCTTTAATAAAACTAGCAAAATCCTGACCGTTGAAAGTTCTGTGAACAAATAATTCCAAACGTTCCAAATCATTTTCGGTGTGTGACATCACAAAATCATAAGGTGAATTCCCCATCAAATCCATCATCTTGTGGGAGTTTTTGATAATCATTTTGCGATTTCCCCAAGCGATGGTCGCACTCAAAAAACCGGCAATTTCAATGTCTTCTTTTTGCGAAAACAAATGCGGAATTTGAACAGGATCACTTTCGATAAAATCAAAGGTGTTGTATTGAATGACTTTTTCGTCGAGGAAAGATTTGAGTTCGGAATTAGTCATTTATTTAGAAATCAATCCGTCAACCATTACCAATTTTCTGTCGGCCATATTAGCTAGTTCTTCGTTGTGAGTTACAATTACGAAAGTCTGTCCGAATTCATCCCGCAATTTGAAAAACAATTGGTGTAAATTTTCGGCGGAATGGGTATCAAGATTTCCCGAAGGTTCATCGGCAAAAATTATGGCTGGTTTGTTGATTAAAGCTCTCGCAACAGCCACACGTTGTTGTTCTCCACCCGAAAGTTCGTTGGGTTTGTGATTGATTCGGTGCGAAAGTCCGAGATATTCGAGTAATCTTTTGGCCTCCGTTTCCGTTTCGTGACGCGATTTATTGGCAATATAGGCAGGAATGCAAACATTTTCTAAAGCCGTGAATTCTGGTAATAATTGATGAAATTGGAAGATAAAACCCAAGTTCAAATTTCTGAATTTGGATAAAGTTTTATCATTCATCGTCAAAATATCCTGATCGTTGATGCGCAATTCTATTCCGTTTTCGATGGTGGGCTTGTCTAATGTTCCCAGAATTTGCAAAAGCGTGGTTTTTCCGGCACCCGAAGCACCTACGATTGAAACGATTTCGCCTTTTTGAATATGCAAATCAACTCCTTTGAGCACGTGAAGTTGATCGTAATATTTATGAATATTTTTTGCTTGTATCATGATTTGGAACTGTTTTTACAAAGAAACAAAGATTTTGGTTATTAATGAAGAAGTAGTTACTGATTTAATTTCCTTTGAGCCTCTAACTTCCAACTTCTAACTTGTTTTGGCATTAGATTTGTATCTTTGTTTTGAAAATTTAAAACAATGGAAGAAAAAATTCTTGAAGAAATTCAAAAAGAGGAAATTGGCAATAAAAACCGAAATCTTATTCTGGGAATTGCATTCGATGCGATAGGAATGTTATCATTCTCTATTCCATTAGTTGGTGAATTTTCAGATGTGATTTGGGCTCCAATGGCAGGATTTTTAATGACTTGGATGTACAAAGGAACTGTTGGTAAAGTGGGTGGAATTTTTACTTTTCTTGAAGAAATTATTCCGTTTACAGATTTTATTCCTTCCTTTACATTGGCTTGGATTTACAATTATTGGATCAAAAAAGAAAAATAATTTACTTTTTTTCTTCTTTGAACAAAAATCCTAATCCCATACTTTTCAGCATTTTCTTTTCGAATGCCCAGAAAAATTTAAATTGTCCGAAAATAAATCCTATCAACACTAAAAGGACTTGGTAAATCGGGAAAATTAAAAGCAATCGAACGGGTGTAAACCAAAAACCTAAATCTTCTTTTACAATTCCCAACCAATCACAAAAAGGTTTCGACAACCAAGCCGAAGCTGAGCCCGTTATTGCAAAAACGATAAATATGATGGTGAGCTGAAAATTAGATGTAATTCCCCAACGTTTTTTTAATTTCTCCATCTTAATTTAATATGATAATACAAATATACTGATATTATCTTGGCGGTACATTACCATAAAGTCTTTGATTATAGGTATTTTGAAAAAAAATCATGTAGTTGTAGATTAAATAATTTACTTCATATCCATAGTTTGTATTTTGGTCATAATTAATAGACATTTCATACAAATTAGGATTGTACCGTTGAGGTTGTATAACGCGATTATTCCATTCGGTTACATAAAATATATTTTTATTTTCCATGTAGGATTGTGAAAGATATCCACGCGGAAAAGCTCTGCTAGCCAGCCAAGAACTGAAACCAGGATCAATAATAATCACTTCATATTGAAGTTCTTCATTAGCAATTTTGACAGTGTCATTTGTTACTTTTACTGTATTTTTTGCAATTTGTATGGTGTCATTTTTGATCGTCAAGGTTTTATCTGGACTCTCAGCAACCGATTTTTTGCTATTGCAACTAAGCAGTAAAAAGAAAAATAAAGATATTATGTAGAAACAATTTTTCATGCTGATAAAATGAACTATAAAGTTACGAAAACAAATGATTGATTATAGTTAATTGCATAAAAAAAGCCGTTTGCAAGACACAAACGACTTTTTTACAATTAGTATATGCTATTATTTACCAAATAGTTTACCAAAAAGTCCTCCAATTCCACCACTATTTTTGCTTACTGCCGAAATAGCATCACTCATTCCAACTTGTCCATCTCCATCTTGGTCTAAGCCAAATTGTCCTCCGTATTTTGAAACGGCATCCATTAATCCTGAACTATTTCCGCCAGAAATTGCTCCAATTAGATCGCTAACATTAAATTCAGGTTGGTTTGGGTCTTGGGCTTTGTTTACTAGTCCACTCAATATTTGAGGAATTAATCCCTCGGCAACTCCACCGGCTGCTTCAGTTGATAATCCAAATTTTGAACCTAAATTTCCAGTTACTTTTTCAGATAATGAAGCCACAACAGGGTTGTTCATATCGATGGACGTTTTTCCTGTTAGCATTCCTGCTAAATCACCAAAATCACCACCAGCCGCCATATCCTTTAACCCAGAAAGGATAGAACCTCCGGCTTCTTCCATTACTGCTTGATTTTGCTCATTTGGAATGGCATCATTTTTTACAACAGCATCATTACCATATTGTTGTACTAATTGTGTTAATTGTTCGAACATAGTTTTGGTTTTTTATAATTGAAATCAAATATAATTAAAAAAGCTCATTGTTAATTGAATTAACAATGAGCCATTTAAATATTTAAAGAAAAATTAACCTAGCAAACTTATAATTTGTGAAGCTAATTCTGTTCCAATTCTATCTTGAGCTTCTCCTGTTGCAGCTCCAATGTGTGGAGTCAACGAGATTTTTGGGTGCATCAAAATAGTCATTTCTGGTTTAGGTTCGCTTTCGAAAACGTCTAATCCTGCAAAGGATACTTTTCCAGAATCCAATGCTTTTATCAAAGCTACTTCATCAATAACACCACCACGAGCGCAGTTTACGATTCCCACACCATCTTTCATAATGGCTAATGTTTTTTCGTCAACGATATAACCCTCTTGAGCAGGAACGTGCAATGTGATAAAATCAGCTTCTTTGAACAATGATTCTAATGATTGAGAAACGATTGTTGTTGTAATTGACTGTCCGTCGAAAAATTCCACTTTTACATCTACTTTTGGAATAAACATATCGGCAGCAATCACTTTCATACCAAGGCCTAAAGCCATTTTTGCAGTAGCTTGACCAATACGACCAATTCCAACAATTCCAAGTGTTTTTCCTCTTAATTCAGTTCCGTTTGCATACGCTTTTTTCAAACCTTCAAAGTTAGAATCGCCTTCAAGAGGCATATTTCTGTTTGAATCGTGCAAGAAACGAACTCCTGAAAATAAGTGTGCAAAAACTAATTCGGCCACCGATTCTGATGAAGAAGCTGGCGTGTTTATTACATTTATTCCTTTGCTTTTAGCATAATCCACATCGATATTGTCCATACCAACACCGCCACGTCCAATGATTTTTAAACCTGGACAAGCATCAATAATATCTTTACGAACTTTGGTTGCACTTCTTACCAATACTACGCTTACATTGTTTTCGTTTACGAAATTAGCCACTTGTTCTTGTGCTACTTTTGTAGTTATAACTTCAAACCCACCTTTTTCTAAAGCTAGAATTCCACTTTTTGAAATTCCGTCATTGGCTAATACTTTCATTTTTTATATCATTGCGAGGAACGAAACAATCTCGTTCTCAAATTAATTTATATTGTAAAATTGTATGTTGTGTTTAAAACCGAATTTAAAACTAAACTCTGTTTTCTAAATCTTTCATTACATCAACCAAAACTTGCACACTTTCTAGTGGCATTGCGTTGTACATTGATGCTCTGTAACCACCCACTGAACGGTGACCAGGTAAACCAATAATTCCAGCTTCTTTCAACATTGCATTGAAAGTGTCGGTGTGTAAAGGAGTGTCTAATAAGAATGTTGCATTCATAGTAGAACGGTCTTCAATAGCTGCAGTTCCCACAAATAAAGGGTTTCTGTCTATTTCAGTATAAAGCAAATTTGCTTTTGCATTGTTTATTTTTTCGATTGCAGAAATTCCTCCAAGATTTTTTAACCATTGTAGAGTCAATAATGAAGCATAAACAGGAAATACAGGTGGTGTGTTGTACATACTCTCTGCTTTGATATGTTTTTCATAATCCAACATACTTGGAATATGACGACCACTTTTACCAAGGATTTCTTCTTTGACAACTACCAAAGTAGCTCCTGCTGGGCCCATATTTTTTTGAGCTCCTGCGTAAATAATTCCAAACTTAGAAAAATCAATATTTCGAGAGAAAATATCGGAACTCATATCGCAAACCATTGGGATATCCAAATCAGGAAATTCCTTCATTTGCGTTCCAAAAATGGTATTGTTGCTCGTGCAGTGAAAATAATCTGCATCGGCAGGAACAGTATATCCTTTAGGAACGTGGTTGTAATGTTCGTTTTTAGATGAAGCTACAATAACGGTTTCTCCAAAAAACTTAGCTTCTTTTATAGCTGCACTTGCCCAAGTACCTGAATCAAGATAAGCGGCTTTTCCGTTTTCTTTCATCAAGTTGTAAGGAGCCATCAAAAATTCCATACTCGCTCCGCCAGCAAGAAAAAGGGCTTGATACCCTTTGCCTTCTAATCCTAAAAGTTCTAGGACTAATGCACGGGCTTCCTCCATCACGGCAACGAAATCTTTGCTTCGGTGCGAAATTTCTAAAATGGACAAATCCGAATTGTTGAAATTTAATATGGCTTGTGCTGATTTTTCAAAAACTTCTTGTGGTAAAATACAAGGTCCTGCGCTGTAGTTGTGTTTTTTCATGGTATAATTTATGTCCAAAAAATTAAGTTGCAAATTTCGGAAATCAGAGTTGAATAAGCATTAAATAATTCGAAATAATTCGCTTATTTTTTTCTATATTGTTAACAAAAACGACACAGTATCTACATTATCTGCATAATCCCATAAATTTGGCTTTTGAGTTTCTCCAAAATTAATACTGTTTGGCACAAGATTATTACTTACAATACACTGAATTTGTTCATTTTCAGATTGTAGTCGAATTTGCAAATCTTCGATCGAATCATAGTATTCGTAAAAAACACTCGAAATCGGCGAAGCATAACTATTGTCTTCTTTAATTGTCAAAAAACCATTGTCCAATAACTTGAAATTGCTCATCAAGAAAACCGCCTTGTTGTAATCATAATTGTTGGCGTATTTCTCATAATGAATGATGTCCTGATATTCGAAAATCGCTTCAAAAAAAGCATTGAAGGAATAGCCTTTTGGTACAAAAAGTTTCGAAACATTGCGACATCCCAAACCAAAATACCTAAAAATATCTTCGCCCAAAGCGATAAGTTGCTCTTTAGTTTCTTCTCCGTTTAAAATGGCAACCGAATTTCTGTTTTTTCTAATAATACTTGGTTTGTCTTTAAAATAATATTCGAAATAACGAGCTGTATTGTTGCTTCCTGTAGCGATTACGGCATCAAAATTCTCTAGTTTTCCTTCTACAAAAGTAATTTTGTTGGCAAATTCGGGTTCGATTGCAATGATATATTTTGCTAAAAACGGTAATAAAAATTGGTCGTTCGACGAAGTTTTTATCAAAACATTATTGCCTGAAATTAGAACCGACAAAAAATCATGAAAACCAACTAATGGAATGTTTCCAGCCAAAATTAGCCCTACCTTTTTGTCACCCTTAGCGTAGTCGAAGGGGAAATTATAAGCAGAAAGCCATTTGTCCAGATTTTCCTCTGTCAAAGCTGTTGCCCAAGATTGAATGGAAAAATAAACATTTTCTGGAGTGTACCAGCCGTTGTGGGATTGTGATAATTGTATTAAATTTTCAAAATCTTCAAAAAATAAATCGTTGTACAAAACCTCGGAATTTATACTATTTTCTGCTTCGGAAAACTGACTTAAAAATTTTCCTAATTCAATAAATCCTCTTTTTTTATCGTTTTGTGACATAAGTAACTTGTATATGAAAAGTTTTGATTGTATTTTTGGGCAAAAATAAGCTTTAATTAGTTATAAGTCCAAAGAGAAAACGATAAGCGTAATACTTTTAACTTATAACATCTAACTTCTAATTTATAAAAAATGGCAATTATTATAACAGACGAATGTATCAATTGTGGTGCCTGTGAACCAGAATGTCCAAATACTGCAATATACGAAGGAGCAGATGATTGGAGATACAAAGACGGAACTAGAATCAAAGGGAAAGTAGTTTTACCTTCTGGCGAAGAAGTGGATGCAGATGCTGCTCAAACTCCAATTTCGGATGATATTTATTATATCGTTCCTGGAAAATGTACCGAATGTAAAGGATTTCATAGTGAGCCACAATGTGCGGCTGTTTGCCCAGTGGATTGCTGTATTCCAGATGATAATCACGTAGAAAGTGAAGAAACTTTACTGGCAAGACAAGCATTTTTGCATAACGAATAACAAATATTTTTACAGAAAATTTTGAAATCCTGAATTGACGTTCAGGATTTTTTTTATGTTTTGTAGTTTAATTTCCAAATAAAAAGGGCTATCGAAAAGACAGCCCTTCATCATTTATTTTTGAGAATTTATTAGAAATTAAATCCAAGTCTAGCATAGTAATAAGCTCCGCTGAATCCCATTTGAACGGAATCCCAATATCCTCCAGCTTCAACCCAGTCATCTTGTTGGTCTGGATAAATATTGAAAATATTATTACCGCCAACACTTAATTTAAATGATTTTGAAAGTTTGAATCCAAAGGTCAAATCAGTAACCATTTTAGCACTGTACGTATCCGTTGCAGCAGCAATTTGCTCAGCAAAACTTCCGTAATCAGCTACATCCTCGTACATTTGATAATCTAATAATTTTACTTCACTGAATCGTGTGAATGATAAACCGGCGTTAAACCATTTTCTGTCATACGTTAGATTCAAGCCAAATTTACTTTCTGGAGCTGATGCCAATAAGAAGGCTTTGTCACGTTCTCCAAAGAAAGTCTGTTCGTCAAGACTTCCGTTTTTAACCTCAGTAATCTCCATATGATTAATATTTCCTGTCAATGTAGCACCGAAAGTGTTTTCGTTAAACTTCTTTTTCCAAGCTAATACGACATCTAAACCTCTTGTTTCGGTATCGGCTCCATTAACAAAAAACTGGGCTGCATCCACATTCAATCCTAATGCTGTTGCATCAAAATAGCCTGTTAGTACAATTCTGTCTTTTACATTAATCAGATAACCATCAATTGTTGCAGTAAAATTTCCTTTGGTTACTGTAAATCCTAAGGATGCATTCAAGGCTTTTTCTTCATTTAATGATTCTATACCAAACGCCTTTGTAACAGGACTGTCATTGGCAGAAAGCAAAACTTCGGTTGCTCCTGCACTGCTGAAATTGGTAAAACTAGTATTGTAATAAATTTGAGCTAGGGAAGGTGCTCTAAATCCAGTACTAATGGAACCTCTCAAATTAACAGCATCAGAAATTTTTAATCTTGAAGAAATTTTACCATTGATGGTACTTCCAAAATCGCTATAATTTTCAAAGCGAACGGCTGTACTTACGAGTAGATTTTTTGTAATGTCAAATTCAGCATCAACATAGGCCGAAAAATTGGAGCGAGATTCATCAACTACGTTTTTCGGACTGTACCCGGGAAAACCTTGTGATCCACCTGGTCTTGGTTCGCCAGAAATTGGGTCTATAGGTGCTGATTGGGTTAACGGGTTAGTAATTGGATTTCCATTTGTGTCATAAGTTGCATAAGAACCAATTTCACCAGCGAAAATTTCAAAATTTTCCGTTCTATATTCTGCTCCAAAAGCAAGATTCATTCCTTCAAGTATTGAAGCATAGTTTTTAGAAAAATCTAAATTTAAAGTATTCTGGCTAAGACTGTGTCCACCAGCATCAAACTGAGTTGGGGAAGCGCTTTCCAATGATGCATTTAAAGTGCCTTTTATGGTATAATCAAAAACATTTTTACCATAAGTGTTGCTTAAATCGATATCCCATCCGCTAGAAGTTTTGGTTTTAAAACCCGCCACGATAGAATTGTCAACAATTATTGAAGTAATTCGAGGAGTGAAACCGCCCGGATAAATGGATTCGACCACTCTTTCTCCATCGTTTCTGGTAAAAGCATCAGTATCTCTGTAATTTCTGCCTCCGAAAGCATAAAAGTCAATTTTATCAGTAACAGGAAGCGATAAATTAGCCATAAAATTTGCGCCTGTAATACTGGCTTCACCAAATCCTTTTCTAAAATCAAATCCTGGTCTTAAGGTTTTTTCTTTGTTTAAAAATTCACCAGTAAGGTTTACATAGCCTCCTTTTTTTCCTAATCCAATTCCGTAATTTGCTGTAATTTTTGTTGACGCACCATCGAAAGCTTGGTCTTTTCCAAAGGAATTTCCGTTGCCATTTTTATCCAATCGGTATCCATCTGTATTGGCAGTTCCAACAGGGAAATCACCTTTTGCGTCAGTGCTATAGACTCCATAAGAAATAGCTCCTGTTAGTTCATTGATATTGTCGTTCAATACAATATTGATCACACCAGCAATCGCATCTGAACCGTATTGCGCATCAGCACCATCTCTTAAGATTTCAATTCTCTTGATGGAAGATGCTGGAATAGCATTCAAATCGGTTCCTGTATTTCCTCTTCCACGAGTTCCAAAAAGGTTAATCAATGACGATTGATGTCTTCTTTTTCCGTTTATCAAAACGAGTGTTTGGTCAGGTCCCATTCCTCTCAAAGAGGCAGGATCTACGTGATCTGCACCGTCTGAACCTGATTGTTTATTGGCATTAAAGGAAGGTGCAACATATTGTAGCAGTTCATTAATTTCTAATTTTCCACTTTGTGTTGTCACGGTTTTTACATCTATAATGTCAATAGGAACGGCAGAATTTACAACAGTTCTTTTGGCATTTCTTGAGCCAACAATTTGAACTTCTTGTAATTCTTGTTCTCCATCAGAATCTAAAACTACGTCAATTGTAGTGCTAGTTACAATTTTAGAAATGGATTTGTATCCAATATAACTGTAAACAAGAGTGGCTCCATCTTGAACTTTTATCTTGTAAGTTCCTTCAAAATCAGTTGAAACTCCGTTTTTAGTTCCTTTTTAGTAAACGTTTACTCCGGGTAATGCAGCTCCCGAATGGTCTTTTACTACTCCAGATATTTCTTTTTGGGCAAAAAGAAACGTGACGTTTAGTAGCATTATTAATAATGTGATTTTTTTCATAGTTAATTAGTTTTTGGTTTTTTAGTTGGCGCAATTTAAGTTATTTTCAACAAATCATTCAAAATGACATTGTTTTTTTTCTGAATTTTATGAAATAGTTAAAAATAAATTCAAATAAAATTGCATTTTTAAATAGAAATATGAAATACTACCAAATTGATAATTCGAAATAGATCTACTGTAAATGCTTTGCAAAAAACGGATGAAAATTATTTTCTTAAATGAGAAATACGATCATTATGCTATCAAACATTTTTTTAATCTTATATTTGCACACTTTTAAACAAATTACCATAAAATGAAAGCAGGAATTGTAGGATTACCAAATGTTGGAAAATCAACATTATTCAATTGTTTATCCAATGCCAAAGCGCAAAGTGCTAACTTTCCGTTTTGTACTATCGAACCCAATATTGGAGTTGTAAATGTGCCCGATTCGAGAATGGCTAAATTGGAAGAATTAGTAAAACCACAACGCGTTCAAATGGCAACTGTTGATATTGTGGACATTGCAGGTTTGGTTAAAGGAGCCAGCAAAGGCGAAGGTTTAGGCAATCAATTTTTGGGAAACATCAGAGAATGTAATGCTATTATTCACGTTTTGCGTTGTTTTGATAATGATAATATTGTTCACGTTGACGGAAATGTAGATCCTATTCGTGACAAAGAAACGATTGATATCGAATTGCAATTAAAAGATTTGGAAAACGTTGAAAAACGTCTCGAAAAAGTAAATCGTGCCGCCAAAACAGGTAACAAAGAAGCCCAAGTTGAAAAAGCGCTTTTGGATAGAATTAGAGAAACTTTGCTTCAAGCAAAATCAGCAAGAACGGTAGTTCCTCAAAATAACGACGAAGAAGTTTTGATGGAAGGTTTTCAATTGATTACTGCAAAACCTGTTTTGTATGTGTGTAATGTGGACGAAAATTCGGCTGTGAACGGAAATGCTTATGTGGATAAAGTTCGCGAATTGGTAAAAGATGAAGATGCTGAAGTAATTATCCTTTCTGTAGGAGCCGAGGCTGATATTACCGAATTGGAAAGCTATGAAGAACGCCAAGTTTTCTTAGAAGATATGGGATTACACGAGCCGGGAGCATCCGTTTTGATTCGTGCCGCTTATAAATTATTGAAACAACAAACTTATTTTACCGCAGGTGTCAAAGAAGTTCGTGCTTGGACGATTAATATTGGAGCCACTGCGCCACAAGCTGCCGGAGTGATTCATACCGATTTCGAAAAAGGATTCATCCGTGCCGAAGTAATTGCCTACGAAGATTTTGTTCATTACGGGTCAGAAGCCAAATGCAAAGAAGCCGGAAAATTCAAGGTGGAAGGAAAAGAATATGTAGTGAAAGATGGCGATGTAATGCATTTTAGATTTAATGTGTAAATAATATCAAGATTTAAGATATTGGAAACCTGCAAGAGTCATTTTGCAGGTTTTTTTATTTAATTGGTATTCCAATTTTTATTACTTTTAGTCTAAAGAAAAAAATACAAATGAAAAAATATATTTTATTATTAGGATTGCTCGCTTTCCTTTCTTGTAAAAAAGCAGTGCCAGCAGGATTAGATTTTTATTTCGAAAATCCACAACCTATAAATGATGCTGAATTGTCAAAAATTCCCAATAAATTTCAGGGATTATTTATGAGTTCGGATTCTGTATTTCTGACTATTAAAGAGAATATTATCCTTGAAGAAAATCATTATAGATTCAAGTTTCCTCTTAAAGATATGGACTCCTTGAAGAGTGAATTTGTTTTTTCAAAAGGCAAGTGTATTTCTAAGGACAAAAAGGAAGTATATGATTACAGACAACTTAAAGATTCTATAGAATTTTTACACAAGCGAATAGATACTTTTTTTATGCTTTCCAATACTCAAAAAGCCAAACGATTCGATGGAAAATTAGTTCTTAATTACAAAGATTCTATTTATTGGACCATAAAATCAATACGTTTAGAAAATAATAGTCTCAAAATAAAATACATTTATTCTGAAGAAGATTTAAAAAGGTTAGATTCATTGACAAAAGTCAAATCGACAATGATTGATTCTTCTTCTTTTATTATTAAACCTTCCAGAAATGAATTTAAACGAATTTTAAATTTAAAACACTTGGGAAGTGATATTGAATATAAAAAAATCCTTAAATAATTTTAAAATTAGCTATAGTCCGTTTGTCTTTTTTTGTACTACATTTAGAAAAAAATATTATATGAAAATCATAGCCTTTGCCGGAAGTAATAGTCAACAGTCCATCAATAAAAAATTAGTGACTTATACAGCTTCACTTTTCGAAAATGCCGAAGTAGAAGTGTTGGATTTAAACGATTTTCAAATGCCTTTATTTGGTGTGGACATCGAAAAGGAAATCGGTCAACATCCTTTGGCAAAAGCCTTTTTAGAGAAAATTTCAACAACTGATATTTTGGTGGTTTCACTTGCCGAAAACAACGGAAATTATTCGGTAGCATTTAAGAATATTTTTGATTGGTGCTCCAGAATTGGCCCAAAAGTATTTCAGGATAAACCAATGTTGCTAATGGCTACTTCGCCTGGAGCAAGAGGTGGAGCATCTGTTCTTGAAATTGCCAAAAATGCTTTGCCTCGTTATGGAGCAATTATAAAAGCAACATTTTCCTTGCCTAGTTTCAACGATAATTTTGATGTTGAAAAAGGTAAAATTTCTAATTTGGAATTGGATAATCAGTTGAAGGAAATTGTTAAAGTTTTTTAAAAAATCTATTCTTTTTGGCTCGAAAATTGTTTCTACTCATAAAACCAAAAAGTATTTGTATGACATCAGTAAAAAAGGGCCTAAAAGTCATAGGCTGGACAGTTTTAGGAACAATAAGCTTCCTAGTTTTATATGCTTTTTTTGCAGTTTTAATTTCTAAAATTTCTGTAAACTCGGATGTTTCTCAAAAAGATAAGGAAATTGAAATATTCATTTTATCCAATGGGGTTCATACTGATATTGTAGTTCCAATAAAAAACGTGTACAAAGATTGGTCAAAAGAAATTCGTTTTCAGCAAACACAATCAAAGGATAGTTTAGTGAAATATCTTGCTTTTGGTTGGGGCGACAAAGGGTTTTATCTCAATACTCCCGAATGGTCTGATTTGAAAGCAAGCACGGCTTTTAAAGCCGCTTTTGGTTTAAGTTCATCTGCTATGCACACTACTTTTTATAAAAGAATGAAAGAAGATGAAGCCTGTAAAAAAATCAAAATTTCGGATGAGGAATATCAAAGATTGGTAACTTATATTTCTGAAAGTTTTAATAGGGATGTTTATAAAAATGTCCAATGGATTTCTGGAAATTCTTATGGAAGTAGAGATGCTTTTTATGAAGCTAACGGAAGTTATAACTTGTTTTATACTTGTAATACGTGGGCTAATAACGCTTTAAAAATTGCGAATCAAAAAGCAAGTTTATGGACAGTAACCGATACTGGAATTCTTTGTCATTATCAATAATTTGTTTTATTATTTGCTCATTACTTTGTCAATAACTTTGATAAATATCATTTTATAAACCCTCTTAAATACACTATATTAGCACACCCGAGGTCAATGTGAAAAGTATAGGCCGAACATAATGTAATTAAATTCGATAAAATTTAAAATGTCCGATCAAAATCAATATACCGAAGATAATATTCGGTCACTCGACTGGAAAGAACACATCAGAATGCGTCCCGGAATGTACATTGGAAAACTCGGTGACGGTTCTTCGCCAGACGACGGTATTTACATTCTTCTCAAAGAAGTCCTGGACAACTGTATCGATGAATTCGTTATGGGTGCAGGCAAAACCATCGAGGTAACTATCAAGGACAAAACGGTTTCCGTTCGCGATTACGGTCGTGGAATTCCTCTTGGAAAAGTGATTGACGTAGTTTCCAAAATGAATACCGGAGGAAAATACGATTCTTTGGCTTTCAAGAAATCTGTGGGTTTGAATGGTGTTGGAACAAAAGCCGTGAACGCTTTGTCCAATTATTTTCGCGTGGAATCCGTTCGTGATGACAAGCAAAAAGCCGCCGAATTCTCGGGAGGAAACTTGGTTCTGGAGGAAGATATTATCGAAACTACCAAACGAAAAGGAACCAAAGTTACTTTTATTCCAGACGAAGCGATTTTCAAAAATTACAAATACCGTTATGAATACATAATCAAAATGCTCAAAAACTATTGTTATCTCAACAATGGTTTGACCATAATATTCAACGGCGAAAAATATTTTTCTGAAAATGGATTGAAAGATTTATTGGAAGAAACCATTAATGTCGAGGATTTAGAATATCCAATTATACATTTAAAAGAAGGCGATATTGAAATTGCCTTGACACACAGTAAGACACAATACAGCGAGGAATACCATTCGTTTGTCAACGGACAAAATACCACACAAGGAGGAACGCATTTGGCCGCCTATCGTGAAGCCATTGTTAAAACTATAAGAGAATTTTACAACAAACCTTTTGAAGCTTCGGATGTACGAAAATCTATTGTTACGGCCATTAGCATCAAAGTAATGGAACCGGTTTTCGAATCACAAACCAAAACCAAATTAGGTTCAACCGATATGGGTTCGGAACCGGGAATGCCATCGGTTCGTACTTTCGTCAATGATTTTGTAAAAAACAAATTAGACAGTTATTTGCATAAAAATCCGGCAACTGCCGATGCTTTGTTACGCAAAATTATGCAAGCCGAACGGGAACGTAAAGAACTTTCCGGCATTCGAAAATTAGCGAAAGACCGAGCCAAAAAAGCAAATTTGCACAACAAGAAACTACGCGATTGTCGTGCGCATTTGACCGATACAAAAAACCCAAGGAATTTAGAAAGTACACTTTTCATTACTGAGGGTGATTCAGCTTCAGGTTCCATCACCAAATCACGTGATGTGAACACCCAAGCGGTTTTCAGTTTGAGAGGAAAGCCTTTGAATTCCTACGGAATGAGCAAGAAAATTGTGTATGAAAACGAGGAATTCAACTTGTTGCAAGCGGCTTTGGATATTGAAGACGATATGGAAAATCTGCGTTACAACAACATTGTAATCGCTACCGATGCCGATGTCGACGGAATGCACATTCGATTATTGTTGATTACATTCTTTCTACAATTTTTTCCGGAATTAATAAAGGAAGGACATTTGTATATTTTGCAAACACCATTGTTCAGGGTTCGAAACAAGAAAGAAACTATTTATTGTTATTCGGATGAAGAACGTAAAGATGCCATAGAAAAATTAAAACCAAAACCAGAAATTACTCGATTTAAAGGATTGGGAGAAATATCGCCAGACGAATTCAAGAATTTTATTGGAGAAACCATTCGATTGGATCCGATTATGATGGATAAAAATACTTCGGTAGAGCAATTGTTGTCTTTCTATATGGGAAAAAATACACCGGACAGACAAGAATTTATCATCAAGAATTTGAAGGTGGAATTAGATACGATTGAAGCAAGTTAGAAATAGTTTTAAAACATAAAATTTGTCAAAAGACCTTCATAATAAAATTTTATTCCAGCAAGTAGCCGAGTTATTGCAAAATGCTCGACAACAAGTTTTGCGTACTGTAAATTCAACAATGGTTTGCACTTATTTCGAAATTGGAAGAATGATTGTCGAAGAAGAACAAAGCGGAAAAGACCGAGCTGAATACGGAAAACAAATTCTAAAAGGACTTTCGGAACAGTTGACGAATGAGTTTGGTAAAGGTTTTTCTGTGGATAATTTGCAGAATATGCGGAAATTGTATTTGACGTATTCAATTTCCGAGACAGTGTCTAGTATTTCTATGAAAAACGATCAAAAATACGAGACAGTGTCTAGTATTTTCAAAAATGAAGGTCTAACGGAATTACCTAAAGTCACTTTAAATTTCATCTTGACTTGGTCTCATTATATTTTTTTGATGAATATAGATGAATTAAAAGAGAGGAAATTTTATGAAATTGAAGCAATTAAGTATAGATGGAGTTTAAGAGAACTAAAACGTCAATATGATTCGGCGCTTTACACAAGATTAGCTTTAAGCCGAGACAAGGAAGGAGTTTTGAAACTTTCGGAACAAGGTCAGATTATAGAGAAGCCAAAAGACATAATTAAAGATCCTTATATTTTAGAGTTTTTAAAATATCAAAGAGTATCATAAATAGAATAAACATTTAATATTAGTTAGATTTGTAACTGATAAAAATAAATTAACAAAATGATTAATAAAATATCGTTTAAAAATTATAAGCTTTTTAAAGAAAAGCAAACACTAGAATTAAAACCAATTACAATTTTGATTGGTAAAAATAATAGTGGAAAGAGTGCTGTTTTGAAGTTGCCAACTATGATTTCAGCGAGTTTAGATGCAGATTTTAACGCACCAATTTTGTTAGAGAATAGTGGGGTGAAAATTGGTCTTTCATATGAGGACTTGTTTTATAATAGAGAAATTACAGGTGAAGCGTTAGAATTTGAAATAAGTAGTATTACTAATAACGTTCAAGTTTCAATAACGGGAGATAGATTTGATAAAATTAATATTACAAAATATATTTATAATGGAAATGAAATTAATATTGATAAATCAACAAAAATAAAAGGTTTTTTGATTAATGATATTGTAAAACAAATAGACTTCAAGTTTGATTATGATTATATAGATTCAATTAGATTTTACCCAGATAATCAGTTTAGTGATATTTATGGAGAATATAGTAAAATAGGAGCAAATGGAGAAAATGCTTATAAATTACTAGCTCAATATAGTCAATTATCAAATCCCATATTAAGTAAGATTAGTGAATGGTTTGATGAAAATTTTGAAGGTTGGAAATTGGCTGTTAAAGATATATCAGGGACTACGAAATCTTATGAGATAGTATTGTATAATAAGAATATTAAGCCAATAAATATTTTTAATACAGGTTCAGGTATTAAACAATCATTACCACTTATTGTTCGTTCGTTTATGCCTGTCGAAGATGAAACTCTTATAATAATTGAAGAACCTGAGACACATTTACATCCTGCTGCACATGGTAATTTAGCCGAAAGATTTGTAGATTCTTATAATGAGGATAATAGGAGAAGATATTTAATTGAAACACATTCTGAAAATTTTATTCTAAGGATACAACGATTAATTGCCGATAAAACAATATCTAAAGATGAGGTTAAAATATATTATGTAGATTATGATGAAAATGAGTTTTGTAGTAATTTAAAAGAGATTTTTATTGAAGATGATGGAGAAATAGAAGATTGGCCAGATAATGTTTTTAATGAGAGTTTGGATGAAGTAATTAAATTAAGAAAAGCTCAAAAAGACAGAGAAAATGCTAGTTCGAATTCATAAGGATATTTTTGACGATTCTTCAAATTATGATAATTTGAATGATATTCTCGGTTTTTTTAGACAAGATCGTCATCAATTAATATTAGATGATTATGATGATATAGAGGCATTTATGAAGTCTTCTTGGGCTGTAGAGGAATTAAATTCTAGAGATCTGAAGTTAATTAATGAATTTATAAAATCTTCTGTTCGTAAGGATAGTAATAGACTTTTGATCACTATATCAAATGAAAATACTCAAGATTTTTTTTCTCCGAAAGAAGCTTATTTATATTTAAATCAGCCTTTAATCGTTTTGGTTGAAAATGTTGAATACGAACCTCCTTTTATTAATGTAATTATCAGGAATTTTGATAATAGTGATGAGTTAGAAAATTCTAGAAAGCAAATTTGGTGGGAATTTGGTATGGCAGCAGGGTCATCAGCAGAACAAGTTATTAATGGGAAAATCGAAAATTCTTTAAGGAATAAGGAATTTGTAAAGCCAAAAGAAAAGTACTTAAGATATTTTGTAATTATTGACAGTGATAAAAAATATCTAACAGATGTAGTTTCAGAGCACAAGTATAAATTTATGGACGATAAAAAAATACCATACCATATTCTATATAAAAGGGAAAAAGAAAATTATATACCAGATAATATTTTGAATAGTCTTGAAAGTAATTATTTTAGTAATTATATTGATTTGGAAGAAGATCAAAAAGATTTTTTTGATTTAGAAAATGGTTTTAAAAAAAACAAATCGGATAGAGATTGGAAAAATGAAATTAAAGAATTTTATGCTATTGATAAAATTTCTGACCCAGCTTTTAAGATATTAAAAAATGGAAGTGATTTAGATATTTATAAAAAAGGAGAAAAGTTTAAAAGAGAATTTTCTAAATTATTTGCTGATGCTGACAAAGAAAATATGTTAAAAAGAATATCACATCAACCTAAATATATAGGTGGTAAAAATGAATTTGAGCATATTGTAAATGAAATAAAGAGATTGTTATGAGTAATTTACAAATTAATACTAGAGTCAGACGATTATTTCAATATTTATTAGATTTTGAAGAAGGAAAAATACAAGTTCCTCCCTTTCAAAGGGATTTTGTTTGGAAAAATGATAAAAAAATTGAATTATTAGATAGTTTGAAGAATGGTTATCCAATTGGCTCGGTTCTTTTTTGGCAACCAAGTTACGATACAAAGTCAAATCTTATTGATGAGGAACTTCAAACAATTGGGGGTTATTTTTTAGAAAATAATAAATCTGAATTTTATTATATTCTTGATGGATATCAAAGATTATCTACATTGTTCGGATGTTTTGTAGATTCAAGAAAAACTCATTTGAAAAAGAATGAAAAGGAATGGAAAGATAAATTTGATATCGTTTATAATTTAAGAGATGATAAGTTTGAATTTAATAGGAAAACTAAAACTGAATTAGAAATTTTTCAAATACCATTATATTTCTTTACTGACGGGGATAATTTTTATGATTTTTCAGTTTCATTAATGCAATTAAATTTTTCTGAATTTGAAAAGAAAGAGTTCATTAATAGGTATAAAAATTTCGGTTCAAAAATTTCAAGTTATGATATTCCATCTATTGATTTGATTGGTGGATCAATAAAAGAGGCTGTAGAAATTTTTTCAAGACTTAATTCAAGGGGGGAAATAATTTCTGATGACTGGAAAGTCTCCGCATTAAGTTTTAATAAAGAGCAAAACTTCAGATTTGGTAGTGAAATAGATCAATTGTTGCAAAAATTGGCAAAGTATAATTTTTTTGTAACCAAAGAAGATAGAAAGAATAAAAGAGAGCTAATCTTGCAATGTGTGTTAAATACATTTGAGGATGAAGTGGTTTATTTTGATGTTGCGAGTACATCAAAGAAACTTGAAGAGTTAGCTTCTAAAAATAAATTTATTGATGTATCTAGAAAAGCTTTTATAAATATTGAGAGAGCAGTAGATTTCCTTTTTAATGAATTGTATGTTTTAGATAGTAAATTATTACCATATAACATTCAATTAATTTTTCTGACAGATTTTTTTAACAAAATTGAATATCCCTCAGAGAAGCAAATTCTTAAATTAAAGAAATGGTTTTGGATAACTACTTATTCTAATTATTTTACAAGTAATTTGAGTAAGCAACGCTTTGCTTATCAACGTTTTCAAAAATTCATTTTAGATGATGAAATTGACCCGGTCTATTATGATAGAAATGAGACTTTGTATACTTTAGATTTTCCAGAGAAAATAAATATGGCTAGCGTTAGAGCAAAGTCTCTTGCTCTATTTATGATAAACTATTCCGCAGGGATTAGAGATGTTTTGTCTAATAGAGGAAATAAAAATATTGAAAGGATTGAATTTGGGCATTTGTTTCCAAAACCTCAAAAAGAGAATTCATCTGAAAATTTTGTTCCTATAATAAAAGAGAAAAAAGTTTTTGATGAAAACTTAATTCGATTTATCAATTTAACTAAAAATAGGAAACAAAGGAATGATTACACATCATTATTAAATAATGAGAAATCAGAATTATTTATTACTTCTGAAATGGTTAATATATATGACGGTACTGATGAATCGGTGAAGTTGGTTCTTAATTTGAGAAGAGGAGAAATAGTTAAAGCTGAAAAAAGATTTGTTGATAGTTTAGACATTTTTTATAATGAACCCTTGAATTTTTAAATGTTACATAGTGTAAAATAAATGAAAGACGAAGAAGAAGATAACATAATTCCAAACGAAGACGAAAGCAACGAAGAGTTAAACGAATCTGCGAATGAAGAAGGTTTTGAAGACATAAAAACTTCTAGTGGGATGCAGCATTTTTACGAAAATAACGACGAAGGAAACGATACCATTACCAAAGTTACAGGAATGTACAAAGACTGGTTTTTAGATTATGCTTCGTATGTGATTTTGGAGCGTGCAGTTCCCGCTATTGAGGACGGTTTTAAACCCGTTCAACGCCGTATTATGCACTCGCTTAAGGAATTGGATGATGGTCGTTACAATAAAGTGGCGAATGTCGTTGGTCACACAATGCAATATCACCCGCACGGAGATCAGAGTATTGGTGATGCAATGGTGCAAATTGGCCAGAAAGAATTGTTGATAGATTGTCAGGGAAACTGGGGAAACATCCTCACTGGCGATAGCGCTGCTGCTTCTCGTTACATTGAAGCTCGTTTGTCGAAATTCGCTTTGGAAGTCTTGTATTCTCCAAAAATTACCGATTGGGGCGTTTCTTATGATGGACGTCGTGCCGAACCCAATAATCTCCCCGTAAAATTTCCGTTGCTTTTAGCACAAGGTGCCGAAGGTATTGCCGTAGGACTTTCCACGAAAGTCTTGCCGCATAATTTTAATGAATTGATTGACGCTTCCATAAAAATATTGAAGGGAAAATCTTTTACACTTTTCCCGGATTTTCAAACTGCAGGAATTGCGGATGTATCCAATTATAATGATGGAATGCGTGGTGGACGTGTTCGGGTTCGTGCCAAAATTGCCCAATTGGACAAAAACACTTTGGTCATAACCCAAATTCCGTTTTCGACCAATACGACGACTTTGATTGACAGTATTTTGAAAGCCAATGAAAAAGGGAAAATCAAAATCAAGAAAATCGAGGACAATACCGCTGCGGATGTAGAGATATTAATTCACCTTTTTCCCGGCGTTTCTCCGGATAAAACCATCGATGCATTGTTTGCTTTCACTGCTTGCGAAACTTCGGTAGCGCCTTTGGGTTGCGTGATTGAAGATAATAAACCGCTGTTTGTTGGGGTTTCTCATATGCTGAAAATTTCGACGGAACGAACCGTTGATTTGCTTAGACAAGAGTTGGAAATTCAATTAGAGGAATTAAAAAACAAATGGCATTTTTCGACATTGGAAAAAATATTCATTCGGGAAGAAATGTACATTGATTTCAAATTGTATTCGGATAGAGAATCTTTGTATGTTTATATGTACGACCGATTTGAGCCTTTCAAAAAATCATTTGTCAGAGCAATTGAGGACGACGATTTGCAAAAATTAACGCAAATTCCGATGATTCGTATTACGCGTTTCGATTCGGATAAAGCGGATGATTTTATCGCAAAATTGGAGGACGAAATGAAAGAAGTGCAACATCATCTGGACAATCTAATCGATTTTGCAATCACTTATTTCACACGTTTAAAAGATAAATACGGAAAAGGTCGCGAACGCCAAACCGAATTGCGCAGTTTTGATAATATCGAAGCCACAAAAGTAGCTTTAAGAAATACGAAATTGTACGTAAATAGGGAAGAAGGCTTCATTGGAACCGGATTAAAGAAGGATGAATACGTTACGGATTGCTCGGATATTGATGATGTAATTGTTTTTCTTCGCGATGGAAAAATGATGATTTGCAAGGTCGATGAAAAGAAATTCGTTGGAAAAGACATCATTCACGTTGCCGTTTTTGACAAAAGCGACAAGCGTACGATTTACAATATGATTTATCGTGATGGAAAATCAGGGCCAGCTTACATCAAAAGATTCAACGTTTCGGGAGTTACACGAGATAAATTATACGATTTGACCAATGAAACCAAAGGGTCACAGATTCTTTATTTTACCTGTAATCCGAATGGTGAAGCCGAGGTTATTACCATTTTATTGCGTCAAATAGGAAGTATCAAAAAGCTGAAATGGGATGTGGATTTTGCTAATATTGCCATAAAAGGTCGTGCTTCCAAAGGGAATTTGGTTAGTAAATATCCAATTAAGAAAATCGAAATCAAGGAAAAAGGGATTTCGACATTGAAACCACGGAAAATTTGGTTCGACGATACTGTTCAACGATTGAACGTTGATGCCAGAGGAGAATTGCTTGGGGAATTTAGACCCAACGACAAGATTTTGGTCATTTCCCAAACAGGAAAACTAAAAGTCATCACGCCGGAATTATCTACACATTTCGATGAAGATATGGTGGTTTTGGAGAAATGGCATCCGAAGAAACCGGTTTCTGCCATTTATTATGATGGTGAAAAAGAACGGTACTACGTAAAACGTTTTTTGGTGGAAACCGAAGGGAAAGAAGAAAGCTTTATCACGGAACATCCAAAATCACAATTGGAAATTGTCTCTACCGATTATCGCCCAATGGCCGAATTGGTTTTCACGAAAGTGAAAGGCGTTCAAAAAGAAAATCAATTGGTAGACATCGAGAATTTTATCGCCGTGAAAGGATTTAAAGCACTCGGAAATCAATTGACTACTGATAAGTTAAAGCAAGTTAATCTTCTTGAACCACTTCCTTATGACGAACCAGAAGAAATTGTTCCGGAAGAATTAGAAGTTCAGGGTGAAACAAATGTTCAAATGGATAATGACGATGATATTGAGGATATTCAACCCAATGAGGACGGGCAAATTACTTTGTTTTAATTTGGTTATTATGAGATTTAGTTAATAGCTAAACAAGAGTTATATCTGTTTAATTCCTTTGATCATTCAATTTATTATTAATGCATCATAGTTATAAATTAAGGTTCAGAAATAATTATCTAATTCCATTTTGATTAAGATGTTTTCGACGAAATGTTCAACAAATTTTATAGAATTGAATCTAATTTTTTTTTAATGAATTATCAGAAATTAACATTTGAAGACATTATGCAAACTAAAATACTTTATTTTGACAATGAAGTAAAGGAAGCTTGTTTAGATATTTGCGATACTTTGAAAATAGATACTATGCCTGATTATTATTCAAAGAACTACCACGAGTTAACAGATAGGAATTTTATTGAAAAACAAATTGTAGAAAGTTTGAAATTACAGATAAATGACCGAATCTTTGAAATTCAGAATATTGAAAAGTTTAAAAACAATAAACATAATGTATTATATGTATTTGCTGGCAATGTTTTGAAAGGAATTGTACATTTTGCGGATTACAATGCTAATGTAGTTTTAAAAAGAATTCAGGACGATGTGTTAAATTTTGAGATGAATTTAAGAGAATTTTTAGTACTAAATGGTAAAACTAATACCGATATAAAAAATTATTACGAGTACAAATTATTAAAAGAAAAAAATGAAGTTAATAAATGTTTTTATGAGGAAAAATTAAATAATTTTAGCAGGAAGGAAAACGAAATAAAAGTGCTGGGTCAGTTTCAAATATTTGAGTTATCGGTTTTGATGAACTATTGCAATAGCTCTTATTCAAATAAACTTTTTATGTTTGAAAAAACAGCCAAATGTAATAAAAACAATGACAATGACATTATAAGTTCGTTAAGAAATATGGTAATGCACGGTAAAAATCCAATCGAAAAAGATACAGATTCAAGTATATTTTCTATCGATAGTTTATATAAATTTCAAGAGTCATTAACAATATTAAAAGATTATAACTCAAAGCTCGAAGAATTAATTTTCAACAATTCAGATTATCAGTTGTCGGTAAAATTAGAAAATCAAAGTAAATTAAAAATAATTCACGAGCATCATCCAAGAGCATTAAAATATTTTATCGGGAATTAGTATGACACAGTAAGAAACTCAAATTGCATTCGTGAATACAAAATTCAAAGTATTATCAAATCCCACTTTTGATAATAAGGAGCAAACTCAAAATTTGGCTTTAAAAAAAGGGTAATTAGCCTTTATTTACAACTATAAAAATAAGCCTGCATTACTTATTTTTAGCAAATAGAATTATTTTTATTTGCATATCTCAATTTTTTTTTATAATATTTGTAAAGCATCAAGAATCCCGATTCATCGGGATGCCAACCGATCAACTCAAGACACGGTGGCTTAGTATGCGGAACGCTCGTTCAAATGTGTTGAGAAATTCCAATTCTTATTAGCATTTCAGAGCCTAACAAAAGTGTAATTTTAAATTTGTTATGTTATGACTACTTATTTTCAAGAATCTCAAAAAGGCCAATGGCAAGATTCATTAGCCATCCTTAGCGATGCCGAACTCATCGAAAAACTAAATAAAGAAGTGGGTATTTCCGGTTGGACTGCGAGTCGAGCGGTCTATTTGAATTGTTTATCCGATGAAATTAGAAAACGAGACTTCAATAGCGATATCCTTTTTGAATATTCTACTGGTGTTTCTACTCCAAGTTTACTATTAAAACACAAAGTGAAATTGGTTAATACTAAACTTGAAATTGCTATGACAACAAAGTCAACTAAGACTTTTACTGCCCAAGTAACCATCGGGTTGAAAAAACACTATTCCGCCGAAATTATTCAGCTCAAGCACTTTAAAGAAACCTTGCTAAAGGTTCAAAAGATTGTTCTTGAAACGCATCAAGTGGCTTTGAGTACCAAAATAAGACATTGTGAAATTCTCTTCCTTGGTCAAGACGAACCTGCAATAGAACTCGAATTTATCCAATATCCAAAGTTTCCGCAGGAAGAATCGGTGCTGAAAAATACTATTGTCGAACTAACAAAAATGATGATGCTTGATCTGGAACAAAATAGAGTGGTAATCGTTTTTACTGACGAAACCATAATGCTGGAACAATCCGAAGCTATTGACCCAAATATTAAGTTGTAATGATGAAAAATCTAATCCTGCACATTCCACATTCATCAACAAATATTCCTTTAAAGGAAGGATATTGCATATCAGATGAACTACTGAATCAAGAAATCCTAAAACTGACCGACTGGTTCACTGACGACTTGTTTGAAAACGAAATTGACAGAAGTATCAAAGCCCCCTTTTCGAGGATTTACTGTGACACCGAACGTTTTTCAGACGACAGCCAGGAAATAATGGCAAAATATGGGATGGGTGTTTTATATGAAAAAACAGATACAGGAGAACAATTACGAATTGTAACTCCCGAATTACGTAAAAACATTATCGACAATTATTATTGGAAACACCATAAGCAGCTTACTTCAAGTGTACAACTTCAATTAGAACAATTTGGTAGTGCTAGAATTGTGGACTGTCATTCTTTTCCGCACCAACCGCATCGGCGGGCTTTAGACCAATCGGATTATCGTCCGGATTTCAATATCGGAACTGATGCCTTTCATACCCCACAAGAGTGGAAAGATGCTTCGTTAAAGTTCTTTGAAGAAAAAGGATATACATTGGGAATTGATCAGCCTTACTCTGGAAGTATGGTACCGAAGCCTTATTATAATAAGGATAAAAACGTGCATTCGATTATGTTGGAAATAAACAGAAGGCTGTATTTGCAAGAACCAACAAATGAAAAATCGAGTGAATATCAAAAAACGAAACAAATTGTTCAAGAATTCTTGAATCTGATTCGGGAAATGGATTGAATTCAAAAAAAACAAATTGAATTATAGGGTTACCTTTTTGTCCATTTCCTATTAATAATAAAGATTAAAATTATGAGCAACACAAAAATTATTTTAGACAAAGAGCATTTGAGTGCAGAAATGACAAAAGAATTCTTAAGAGAACACGAATTGGCCTGTCAAACTATGGAGATAGATGATTTTGCGCAATTATTTCTAAAATATGACTTGTCTTTTATAGATGATTACAGTGAAGTGATTACTTCAATTGCTGAAAGTATGATGGATTGGAAAAAGGAATTCAGAGGCACAGAATTGCAGAAAGTAACCCGTTCCGACTCTAATTGTATTTTTTGTAATATTGGAAAAGAAGTTAAAGTTTATGAATGGTTCTATAAACACACCAATGCATCTGAACCCACCAATCACATTTTATATTCCAGTAAAATTGCTTTTTATTTTTCTATCGAAAATGAAAAACTTACCGATTATGGTGTTTGTAATGCGTATAGAGATAAAACTATAATGAAATAGTTATTTTATACGAAAATAACATATCAAAAATTCAGAAATACTATCTTTATCTTTTCTATTACAACAAAATCCGAAATGAAATCACAAGCCTACTTCGAAAAAATCCATAAACAAATTGAAATTCGATTACTAGAATCGCAAACAAGTATTAGAATCGCAGTTGCTTGGTTCACAGATAGAAAACTATTCGATATTCTTTGTTCAAAAGCAAAAGAAGGCATTCAAGTTGAATTACTGATGGCGAATCACGAAATAAACCACGATAGCAATTTAAATTATCGAGATTTAATAAACAATGGTGGGCAAATATTTTGGATAGGAAAAGAAAGTGCTTATGCTCCTTTGATGCACAACAAATTTTGTATCATTGACAACACTATTTTAATTTTTGGTTCATATAACTGGACACAAAAAGCAAAATCAAATCACGAAAGCATAACCGTAATTGAAGAAGATTACAATCTTATTTTAGATTTCAATCAGGAATTTGACAAGATAAAAGACAAATATTATAATCCAAATGCAGGAATTGATTGGATGAAGATTGTCATACGATTGGAAACATTAGTAAACGTTATAAAGCTCGAAGATTTAGAAGATATTAATTATCAGATTGACAAAACAAAAAGCTTGATTCCGAAAAATCATTCTGATAAAAAACTTGACTCATTAACCATTATTTTAAATCATTGTGCAAAAAAAGAATTTAGCCAAGCCGTAGTTTTAATTCAAAATTTTACTGGCGAATTCAAAAAAATAAGCATTTACAATGATCCAGAGATTCCAGCTTTGCAATTAGAAATTAGAAGTTTAGAATATCAAATCTCTAGTTTATCTGATGAAAAAACAGATATTGAAAAGAATATCAGGAGTTTTGAATTAAAATATAATGAAGAATTAGGCGAATTAATTACTAAAATCCTTCATTGTAAAAAAGTTATAGCCGAGAAAATAGCTAAAGAATCAAGAGAAGATATAAAAAAACAGCAAGAATATGAAGAAGCAAAATTTGACTATGAAGATTTTTCAAAATCATATACTGAGAAATTAAACGAGCCAAAACCTTTAGTTTTAGATGAAGAGAAACAAAGTGAATTAAAGAAAAATTATCGTAAAGCTACAAAGCTTTGTCATCCAGACAAAGTGACCGATGACCAAAAAGAATTGGCAACAAAAATATTTACTGATTTAAAAAACGCTTACGATAACAATAATCTTGAAAAAGTAAATCAAATTTTAAAAGATTTAGAAAAAGGCATTTTCAAATCGCAAGGGGAAACAATAGATAAAAAAGACAAGCTTAAAATAATTCGGGAAAATTTAATTAGAAAAAGACAAGAATTAGAAGAAATGTTATTAGCTATCAAAAATACTGATGCTTTCAATAAAATAAGTACTATTGAAAATTGGGATAATTATTTTGAGAAAGCAAAAGAAGATTTTAATAAAATTTTAGAAGACCTTGAAAACAAGCCAACTGCATAAAATATGAAAGAAAATAGCAAATCAGTAATTACTGTAAATACATCGTTAGCCAAAATCGAAAAACAAATTGCGATTGGAGAAAAGATATTGGGTTTGTTGCGTGCAGAAAATGATAATTTTTTTTACGAAGACAGCCCCAGAGGCGCAGCCTTAAGGAAAGTATGGTTTGACGGTTTAACTAAATACTGGAAAAAAGAGCTTGGAGTTGAAAATGTCACAACAGACGCTAAATTGCTAAAAAAATTAATTAAGTTGACAAAGTTTTACTTATCAGAAAGTAAAATCACAGATATAACTCCTTTGAAAAGTTTAACCAATTTGACAGAGTTAACATTAAGGGATAATAATATATCAGATTTGTCGCCTTTGGAAGAATTGACAAATTTGACAACTTTATGTTTGCACGAAAGTAAAATTGCAGATATATCGCCATTAAAAGGCTTGACTAAATTGAATAAATTAGAATTGACAGGTACAATAATAGTTTACGAATATTATCAGCAAATTGATAAGAGTCAAAATGAAATAACTGATATAACTCCTCTGAAAAATTTGACCAGTTTGACTAATTTAACTATTCGGTGTAATAAAACATTAGACTTCTCGTCTTTAAAGGAATTGTCAAATCTGACTGAATTAGATTTGAAAAATAATAAATTAACAGATATAACTTTTCTGCAAGAATTAATTAATTTGGAGAAGTTAAATTTAAGGAAAAATGAAATCAAAGATATTACACCAATAATAAAATTAACTAATTTGAAAGAGCTAACATTATGGGATAATAAAATAACAGAAATATCATCTTTAGGAAATTTAAAAAATCTGACTAGATTATCTATATGGTCAGGTAATCAATTTTTGCGGTTAGGTAATCAACCAATAAAGGATCAACAGAGGCAAGAATTAAAAGAAATGCTTCCAAATACTGGTATTAACTAAATAAATAAAAAATGGATAATTCTAAAATCGTTGCATTACTTAACAGAATAAATAAATCGGACACTAATTATGGTAAATTATTAGTCCCTAGCGCAATGAGTAAGCAAATCACATCTTATATGTTAATCAGAGAGGACTTACTTTTTGTTAAAACCAATGCTCAACTATTGTTGGATAGTAAAAAGAAGATGCCAAGAAATGAGCATACTGAAGAAACTCTTTGGTATTCATTAATAATTCTTTACGGAAGGTGCTTTAGTAACGCAACTAAAGGTCAAAAAGTGAAACTTGATAAAGAAGATTTTTTTAATATTAGTGATGAAGTATTGTTGATTACACATAACAAAATAATTGACATCAGAAATAATTTTATAGCACACCGTGGTGACAATGAAAATGAAATTCCAATTGTATATGTTAAAATTCCACGAGGAGAAATTTCAGAAAAATATAATGTGGAATTTGAAATAGTTTCTACAAGATATGTGACGGAAAGTTCTCTTTTTTTAGAACAAATAATTGATTTGGTTGATTTTCTAATTCCTAAAGTTAAAATAAAAATGGATAAATGTGGGGAAAAAATAAAAAAAGGAATTTTTAATTTAGATAGTGAACTTTAAAAAAAAATGATTATTAATTAAATTTACCTATCTAAACCTTAAAAAGTATATGTACTTCATTTCTCAATCTAAAGCCAATGGAACGATGTACAATACTATAAAAAATAAAAAAAATGGAATTTTTAGAATATTATATAAGTCCAAATGCAGATAAAATTAATCCGATTGAATTCATAAAGAGAGGATTTATTTCTACTCAAATCTCGGAAATAAGAGAAAAATTACTTCTCGAAAATCCAATAATGACTTTGGGTGTTGATGAAGACTTTTTCAAGACAAATGCAGAAAAAAATTGGCAAATATATTATGAAAATGTGTTAAAAATAAAGATCCCTGAAAGTTTCATTTATTTATTAAAGAATAAAGATTTATCTAAAAAACAACAAAAGAGTATTTTAAAAAAGCAAAGTCTATCTCCATTTGAAATGGAAGCTTTTATAATTAAAGCTTGGAATGATTTCAATTACAGTTATAGTTATTATCATTTTGATGTTTTAAAATTAAAAAATGAGGAATATAAATTACCAAATATTTTTCATTACAATAATCAAAAATTAACTAAAATTGGCGAAACTACTTTAGCAGATTATGAGTTAAAGCATATAATTAATCAAAGAAATTCACGAGTTATTCATTTTCTTGATAATGGTCAATCTTGGCATTGCTTCTTTATAACCTATCGGAGTATAAGTGGAAAAGAAAGTTGGGGGTTAGAAAAACCACATTATCATTATATTTCAGAAAAATGGAATATTAAAAGAGATGATGCAATAGAACAGTTTAAAAATGAAAACTATCCATCAACAAATGTTCATATAGAATGTAAAATTTAAAGCCTTTTCATCGGTAGGCGAAGTCTCCTGAAATGCTTAATGATTGTTGTTTCCATCTACTTCATATACATAGGTTCTTGATTCAGAAACCACACCTTTTTCCATTTTTCCAAATTCATCTTCGGGATAGAGCCATTTATTTTTTGTGGCTATTACAGGTTTAATTTCTTTGACAGTGTCTGTACTATTTTGGTTTTGAATTACAGGATTCACTTCTTTAACTATTTTAGAATTTATTTGCTCCCTATGTGATCTACGGCTTTTGTTGTGATAATAAATTAGTATCAATATGATTACACCACTGATTAAATAAACTGTATTCATTTTTTTTAGTTTTTAATTCTTTCCAAATTTACTCCATTTTTTCTTCATCTTTTGAAACAATTTTGTTTTTAACTTGTTGCTTCAAAAGATGTTCTTCTTTTTCATTATAAGTTTCGTCAACTAAATGCCCGTCTTTAATCCATTGTAAATTCGCTTTCAAGGAATGGTAATCACCTCGGTTCAATCCTGCTTTTTCAAAAGCATATTATCTAAAGCTTTTTACACGTTCTACTTTTTAGTTGGACAAAGCATCTACCTGCGTTTGTAGGTTGTCAATTGCAGTTTCAACTGCTATTGTTTTGTTGTTTTAAAGTTCTACAGTATTTGTTTTTTCTTATTAATACAAAAATAACAAAAAGGTAACCCTTGAAAAGAAATATTTTTTAATCTAAACCATAAGGCGTTCAAAAAGAAAATCAATTGGTAGACATCGAGAATTTTATTGCCGTGAAAGGATTTAAAGCTCTCGGAAATCAATTGACTACGGATAAGTTAAAGCAAGTTAATCTTCTCGAACCTTTGCCTTACGAAGAACCGGAAGAAGTGGTTCCCGAAGAATTAGAAGTAATAGGTAATACTGAGATTGAAGAAGGTGACATTCAGCTAGACGACGACGGACAAATCACTTTATTTTAAAATACAGAAAGCCACTTTTCAGTGGCTTTTTTAGTATTGAGATGCCTAAAATTTAGCATTCGGATTGTTTTCGAAAATAATTTTATTTCTTAATAAATTTCCAAGTAGTTGCAATTCCTCCAATTGTTAAATTGCATAAATACAAACCTTTAGATAAGTTGGAAACATCCAGTGATAATTTTTCAGAGGAAGTTACATTTTTTGAATAAGACACTATTTTTTCGCCAGAAATAGAATATATATTTATGACTGAATCGCCTGAAACAGTATCAGATAAATTAATGTTTACTATTGTGTCAACTTCTGTTGGATAAAATTCACCCAACTTCAATTTATGATCTTCTATACCTAAATTAGGGCAGGCTGTCGAAATTACTCCTTGTGCTGTAACGCTTAATGTTGCTCCAGCTCCACAAGTTGCATTTGGAATAAAAGTTACTACATCTGAAACTGGAAGAACTGAGTAACTGTATGTTGGTTTTGTAGCGGTCAGTTTGTCCAGACCGGTTACTGCTATTGGTATTATGCCTTTGGTGCAACCATCAAATTTTACGGAAGTGGTTCCAGAACCTTCGTTAACAGGACTCGAAATGGAGGTTATTTGTTCAAAATTACTATTCTCAACATAACAAGTTGTTCCACTGTTTCCGGCTCCCAATCCAACAGCCGAAGCTCCTGAAACGCTGGTTTTGTAATAACAATTTAGCACGTGCAATTCGGCGTTTCTGGCCCTTGGCATTCGGGCTTTGCAACCTTCTGCCCAATAACAATTTTGAAAAGTTACACTGAATCTGCCATCAGAAGAAGGCATATCATCAATTGCTGATCCTACTAAATTTGAAAAGCGATGGTCAGCAGAACCCCCTGAACCGCCAGCAATCGCTGGTTTTAAATAGGTGAATTTACACCAAGAAACCGTGGTGTTGTCAGCCTGTCCCTTAATATCAAAATTGCCATCCATTCCGTCTTGAAACTCGCAGTGATCTACCCAAATATTTCTACCTTCGTTAGTTAGATTGTCTCGTCCATCACAATCAAAAGCACCGGGGCCTTCAAAAATAAGGTTTCTGATAATTACATTGTTGGAACCTGCTTTTATATAAAGAATTCCTGAATTTGCTGCCGATGTTGAAGAATCACTAGCGGATGGAGGATTAGAAGTGAGCGTTATTTTATTGTTTCTTAGTCTTGCTCCAGGCAATCCTATAATAGTCTTGTTGGTCAACAAAACACTAGTATAATCACAGTCGATAGTCCCAGATACTAAAATTACAGAATTAGCAACGGTGGTTGATGTTAGAGCTGTTTTTAATGCGTTATAGGTTGAAACTGTTACCGTATTAGAAACTGTGGGATTCCCTCCTCCTGTAGCGGCAGCTCCAAAGCCTTGTGGGCTCGCCATATAATAATTTTGACCTGAAGCAGAGTGAATAAATAAGAGGGTAAAGAATAAAATTATTTTTTTCATTTTGAAAGGTATTTTAATGAATTGTATATCCAAAACTTTAATCACATTTAGTAAAATAGTTGAATTTTTATATCAATGCAATCGATTACAAAGATATATTTATTTTTGATATATAAAAATAAATAGTAGAAGTTTCGCTTTCAAAAAGGGAAGTAATTTTAAAAAAGTAATACTTTTAATTTGTTGTTTACGATATTCTAATGAATTTATTTCCTAAGATATTTGACTAAATCGATTTTGGTTTTTTCCAACTCCTCAATAGCTATTTTTGCAATTTCAGTGGCTCCTTTGATATTTAGATGAGTGTCATCGGCTTTATCTTCTTTGTAATAAGGAATTTCACCCGCTTTATAATGCAAGTGCAATTGCTTTGATTTCTCGGGACCATACGATTGCTCCAATAATTCAGTATAATATTCTAAATCAATGAAAGTTACGTTGTATTCTTGTGCAACTAAGCGGGCTTCCAAAGTGTAATCTCCGTGAGTACTTATTAAGACTCCATTTTCATTAAAATTTCTTCGAGCTATTGACGAAAAGATTATAGGAGTTGCACCCTTTTCTCTAGATTCTTTTACAAAACGAATCAAATTATGGCGATAAGCAGTGTGCGGATTGGTGTAACGCAATGAATCTTTTTCTTTGGCATCATTATGACCAAATTGTATGAAAACGTAATCGCCAGGTTTTAGTATTTTATAAATAGCATCCCAACGCTTTTCAGCTATAAAACTTCTGGTGCTTCTGCCATTTACGGCTCTATTATCGATGGTTATATTATCATTGAAAAAGAGTGGTAACATTTGTCCCCAACCGCGTTCCGGGTTTTCGTCAGGTTTTATTTTATTGGCCATTGTAGAATCGCCAATGCCATAAATGGTTGGTTTTTGAGCCAAGCAGTTTAGCGAAATTAATAGTAGTAAAATTGAAATCCGTATCATAATCTTTAGTTTAATGAATTTATTTTATAGCTGTTGGAATCGTTGCTTTTTCACCAATTACAACTTCAGTTGTTGTGACATTTTCAGTATTTGTAATGGTCATTCCGTTTTTTGCAGATTGGATGTTTATGTTGTCCAGTTTGATATTTTCCACTTTTTTGTTTGGATATCCTTCGATTACAATCCCCGTGTTTGTAGTTTCGATACAACTGATATTGGAAAAAGAAATATCGGAAACTTTTGAAGGGAATAATCCGACACCTTCTCCGTGATAATTGGCCGTAATATAAATGCAGTCTTCCACTTTTCCGAACGCCAAGTTTTTGAAATAAATGTCTTTGATGTAACCTCCACGATCAGAATTGGTTTTTATAAAAATCCCTCTCTTTAAATAACCTCGGAATTTGCTGTTTTCGACATATACATTTCGAACTCCGGCCGACATTTCGCTTCCAATGACAATGGCGTGCAAACCTTTGAATTCGCAATTTCTAATCACGATATTTTCTGATGGCGTGTTGGAATTAATTCTGCCTTCGTCATCTCTTCCGGCTTTAATAGCCACATTGTCGTCGGCATTATCGAACAGAACGTTTTCGATTAAAATATCGCTGGAATATTCGGGGTCAATGCCGTCATTATTATTGTTGTGTGCATTGTATTTTATTCCACGGATTGTGATGCTTTTACTTTTTAACAAATGGACACACCAAAATGGGGAATCTTCTATTTGGACATTTTCGATGAGAATGTTTTTGGAGTTGACAAATTGAATCAATTGCGGTCTTAAATAATGGCCTTCGCCAAAAATCCGCTCCTTGATTGGAGTATTTTTATGGTTCATTTCTCTAGTTAAAAGTTGGTCTTTCTTTTCAAGAGGTTTCCATTTTATCCAAGTATTTTTGGCTTCGCCATCAATAATTCCGTTTCCGGTAATGGCTATATTTTCAACATCAATACCATAAATCATTGGACTATAATTATAAAGCATCGTGCCTTCCCAACTGGTCAAAACTAACGGATAATCTTTTGGATTGGACCCAAATCGAATTTTTGCACCGTCTTCCAAATGTAATTTGACATTACTCACAAAATGAATTGGGCCATTTAGTGTATAAATTCCTTTTGGAACAATGATTGTGCCTCCGTTGTTCTTTTTGCAAAGTGCCATTGCTTTGTCAAAAGCGGGTTTGGCATTACTAATCGAATCGCCTTTAGCGCCCAATTTTGTTACTACAATTTTATAGGAAGGAATTGTAGGCAATTGAATTCGTTTGACAATTGCATCAACGGAATCGGATGGGAAACTAGTATTTTGGGCCAAACAATTTAGGGAAACCAACAACAAAAAGAGGAGCTTGTATTTCATAATTTTAGTCGTAGCGTTGATTTATTTCGAAAGTGATTCTTTTATTGTTTTGGAAAAATTCAATCCCATAATATTTTTAATGGTATATTTTTTTGCCTTTGATTTTTTTAATTGATATGACCACGAAACTCTTTTTTCAGGTTGAAAGCCTTCTCCACTGCAATTATATTCTGCATAAAAAGCAGTTTTTTCAGCTTCGGGTTTTGACCAATTGTGCCAACCTTCGGGTTTTATGTGTTTGCCCATTTCGCAGTTTATAAAAACGGTTTTGGCATAAATTCGCCAAGGTCTTCCTAGATACACTTCGGTTGCTTTTTCACTGGCAGTGAGTTTGCAATTTTTGAAAACATATCCAAATGCAGTGTTTTGAGGTGTTGAAGCGGCTGTTATATAGGAATTGCTTTTGCTGTGAATGGTACAATTTTCGAATAAAACAGTAGCATCTCCAAAGATAAAATCAGTCGTTCCTTCGATATAGCAATCTTTAAAATAGTTCTTGGTTCCTTCTCCAGAAGTGTAAAGAGTGTCCTGATTTCCTAATAGAGAACAGTTGCTAATGATGACTCTATTTGCATTTACATTCAACGCAACTGCCTGACCCACTTCGCCTGAGGTGTTTTGAATGGTTAGATTTTTGGCTATAAAATCATTGCCTTCTATCAAAACAGTGTAGGTATGAAATGTACTATTTCGGCCGATATTTATTTTGTTGAAATAATCGTCATACGTGATAATTGTTTTTTCCCGGCTTTCGCCAATTAAAGAAATGTATGGATTCCAAGAATGGATTTTTACTTTTTCATAATAAACGCCATTTTTGATAAAAATCGTAACTCTTTCGGATGGAAAGGCTTTTGCAGCATTCACAGCTTCTTGAATAGTGGTAAAATCACCGTTGCCGTTTTTGTCAACAACGATGTTGAATTCGTCTTTGGGAGCCGTATTTTTCTTTGGAATTGCGTTTTCAGTTACAACTTCAGTTTTTTTTTCCAGGCTGGATATTTTTTCAATACCTCTTTTGGTTCATTGGTGTACCAAGCGTATCCTGTTCTTCGTTCTTGTCCGATTTCAGCAATAGACGATTTCTTGATTCCGTCACGGTCACAGAAAAAAGGAGTGTTGTCTTCCAATTCCATAAAACGAGCCCAAAGAGGAGTCGCATTTGGATCTTTGACCATCACTTTTTCCATAATTTTGCTGTTTGGAACCGCAACTCTTTCTTCTCTCAAATCAGTGATTTTTGTTTTTTCGAACCAAGCCACTGCACTGTTTACTGCTGTAATTATCTCTGGCGATGGGTTTTCAATTGACATTAAAAGCAAGACAATTTTAGCTGATTCTTTCCCGCTCAAAGAAGCCAATTCATAAGCGCGTGCATTTGCCGGAAGCAAGGTCACTTCGTCGTGTTGTGCACACCAAGCAGTGAGAACGCCATTTTGGTTGTATTGTGTTTTCAAAATGCAGTCGATTCCTTTGTCGAAAGCGATTTTGGCTCTTTCTATAGTAGCTTCTGAGGGTTTTATAGAATAGTAATCGGTTTTGTCGATGCAATGTTTTAGTACATTCAATATGTTGACCATCGAATCATCATTAAAGGTAATGTGTGTATAATATCCTTTTTTTAGGGGATAAAATTGAGGCCAACCACCATTTTCATATTGTGCTTCTAAAATATAATCTAAACCGGCCAAAAATGCTTTTTGGTATCTTTCATCCTGAACTTGAGCATACATTTTTGATAGAAACAACATCTCTTGATAGGTTGCTCCATTATCCGTAGTCACATCTTTCGTGCTTGATTTTAGGGCAATTAATTTTTGCTTTTCGGCCTCGGTTAATTGAGTTTGCATTTGGATGTTTTTTGGCCAACCTCCAATATTGCGTTGGTATAACAATACATTTTCGGCAACTAATTTCGCTTCATTGGATGCAAACCAAGCGCTTTCTTTGTCTTTTATGATTAAAGCCCATTTTTGATTGTGAACTTGAGCCTGAACACCTGTGTTTACTACAAATAGTAAAGCGAATGCAATTATAGTTTTTAATTTTTTCATTTTGGGTTTATTGTTGTTTTGTGATTCTAAACCAATCAATTGCGGCACTTCCAGCATCATTTATAACGCCTTGTCTCAATGCCAAAAGACCTACTTTTGCACCAATCCATTTGCCTTCTTTTGCTGTAAAACTTTCTCCAACTGGGTTGAATTTTTGACCGTCTTCGCTATAGAAAAAAGTACAGATTCCTCCAGCTTTTACTTTTACTTGTAAATAAACTGTTTTGTTTTGGATTGCAACAGGTTTGCTTTCGGTTTCTACTCCTTTTTTATCTGCTTTGAAAGCTGTCTTTTGAGAAACATATAATTTTCCGCCTTCTTGTTTCAGACATAAAAAACTATAATCCAATCCCATAATTACCAATCCTGTGTATTCACCATCAAATCGAGAATTGAAAGTTAATTTTGTTGTAGCTGTAAATTCGTTTGAAGGAAATTTTTGTAAAAGTAAATTTGGCACATCAAACAGATTGATATAATCCTTTGGCACAGGAATACAATTCAAGTTGTAATATCCCATTGGTGTTGGAAAACCCCAAGTTACTTGAGGATTTGCGTGCCATTGCCATTGGAGACCAAGTTTTGGAACATTGAATTCATCACTTTCTGGCGGTGTTTCGATAGGGAATGATTTTTTGCCAACATTTGGTTTTTTATAATTCATAACTGGTTCTCCGATGCTATTTTTGTCTTCATCAGTTCCAATAATTGGCCAATTATTTTCCCATTTCATTGGTTGTAAATGCACCACCCTTCCGTAAGCAAATTGGTCTTGAAAATGAATAAACCAATCTTCTCCGGTTTGGGTTTGAATCCAAGCTCCTTGATGAGGTCCATTTACAGTAGATTTTCCTTGATCCATAACCTTTCTTTTTTCATAAGGACCAAAAACATTTTTAGATCTCAAAACAGTTTGCCAACCAGTTGCCACGCCACCAGCTGGGGCAAAAATGTAGTAATAGCCGTTTCGTTTGTAAAATTTTGGGCCTTCTATGGTAGATTCATCGGTGTGACCGTCAATAATCATCACGTCATCATTATTGGCTGACGAACCTTCGGAATTCATTGAGCAAACGGCCAAAAGGCTTTTGATTCCAGCTCGGCTTCCTGCAAAAGCGTAGCCCAAATATACTTTTCCATCTTCGTCCCAAAGAGGCGTTGGATCTATTAATCCTTTTCCTTCTTTGACCATTATGGGTTCTGACCAAGGGCCTTCGGCTTTTTGTGCTTTTACAACATAAATGCCATAATCTGGATCAGGATAATAAATATAAAATTCGTTGTTGTGGTATCGAATGCAAGGTGCCCAAACGCCATTTCCGTGTTGAGGTTTGTTGAATACTTCCAACGGTTTTTGCTTGGATAAAGCATAACCAATTAATTTCCAGTTTACCAAATCCTTGGAATGAAGAATGGGCAAACCTGGAATACAATTAAACGAAGATGCCGTCATATAATAATCCTCACCAACACGAATAGCATCTGGGTCGGAATAGTCAGCATACAAGATGGGGTTTTTATAGGTTCCATCACCGTTATCAGCTACCCAAACTTGGGAATGATTTTCCTGCCCTATTGTCGTTTGAATTGAAATTAGGAATACAAAAAAAGCTATGATTTTAAAAGAATTCATTTCTATTTTATCTATTTAATTCTATGGCTGCCAGAATAAATGGTCCTGTTGCTTTTGGGTCATTGTCTTTTTTTCTTTCATTGACATAATATTCGTAGGAACCATCTCTGTAAGGTTTGCCTCCAAGTCCTGCAACGGCGCAGGCTTGAGTTAGTGTAATTGTTCCATCGGCATCTACTTTTATCAATTGTTTGGTCAAACCATCGAATGCTTTGTTGGCTACTCTTTTATATTTTGACGGTAAATATCCTTTATTCGCACCTTTGGCAAAGGCGTAAGCAAACATTGAAGATCCCGAGGATTCTAAATAATTCCCTTCTTTTCCGCCTTGATCGGTTACTTGATACCACAAACCAGATTGATCTTGATATTTGGCTAAACTAGCAGCAACGTTATTCAAATAACCTACTAATTCTTTTTGTTTTGGATGGTCTTTTGGGAAATAATCCAAGGCATCAACCAAGGCCATCATATACCAACCAATGGATCTTGACCAAAAGTTTGGAGAAACACCCGTATCTTTATTAGCCCAAGGCATTAATTTTTTTTCGTCCCAACCGTGATACAACAATCCTGTTTTTGGGTCAGTGGCGTGCAATTGAATTTCTTCAAATTGTTTGGCAACGTCGTTCAAGTTTTTTCCATTTTCAAAAGTAACAGTGTATTGTGCGTAAAATGGTTCGCCCATATACAGGCCGTCGAGCCACATTTGGTTGGTGTAAATTTGTTTGTGCCAAAATCCTCCTGTAGAAGTTCTTGGTTGTCCTTCCAATTGTTTTTTTAGCGTTTGCATAGCTATCAGGTAGCGATTTTCTTTTGTTGTTTGGTATAAATTAAATAATAAACGACCGGGCAAAACTAAGTCTATATTGTATTTTTCTAATTCATAGGTTTTAATAGTTCCATCGTTTTGAACTAAAATATCCACATAGTTTTTTATGTAGTCTGCATACCTTGAATCTGGATTTTTTTTATACAATTCTTCGAATGAGTGAAGTACCAAGGCGTGAACATAATCCCATTTTGGAGTTTTTGCATCGTCAATCATATACGCTTGTGGATGACGTTTCATTAACGTTAAAGCCATTTTATCGGACCATTTTGCGTCTTTTGAAATTTCAATATTTTGTGATTCAACCGTTTTTATGGGTTCTTGCGCTTTGGATTTACAACTAAAAAAAGCTAGTGAAATAAATAGTGTGGTAGCTTTTAAAAGGCTTATTTTTATGTTTAACATAATTTGGATGTTTACTGTTTTTTAAAATTTGATTACCAATAAGACATTTTATTTTTAACTAAAGTTTATTCTTTTTGTTTAAAACGGCTAATTTTTCATCTAAATATTTGATGAATTCTTCTTTAGATTTAATACCTCCAATTTCTTGTTCCCAAGCTCCTAAAAGATAAAAAGAATTTGATTTAGTACTTGGTTTGAAAACCAATAAATGATCAAATTCAGCATCCTCCAAAGATTCTACTGTATTGATTTCATAAAAAATCGCCATCCCTAAATTGTCTGGAACCAAGGATTGTTTTCCGTAAGTGGCAATGTATCCCCATTTTTTGTTGGCACTTTCTTTTTTTAGAAATTCAGTATTTTTTTGTTTTACAATTCCGGTGCAAATTCCTTTGATTTCTTTCGAAGCTTGAAAGGTATGTTTGGTGTAACGTTGATCTGGTTTGATGCTTAAATCCGAGGTAAAATCAATTTTATCATCAGCTGTTTTCCATCCGTAATAATTGATTTTCACACCTGATTCATTGCTTTTGTTTTGGACTTTGGCAATGGTGGAATCTACAGCATAAAAATGCAATCTTTCGTTGTTTAAGTAGCGGTCGACAGAACCAATTCCGATTCCTTTTCCAGCTTTTAGAATATCTGATCCCCAATCGCTCATTTCGTGATACGAATCGAAACCATCTAATCCAACTTTGGGTAAAACCATAGCTTCGGTTTTTTTTCCGAAAATATCAATGGCATTTCTCCAGTCGAGATACAAACGATAGCCTACTTTATTGCTTTCCCAACCTGGTCCTTCGTATCGAATATCAAAAGAATGATCGGTATGTTCGGGAGCCAATTTTAAGCTTTGAACATTTTTAAAAGTACCACCAATGTATTTACGACCTTCCCATTTACCTCCTTCTTTAACAGATATTTCGGCATAGGTTTTTGAAGTTTGTGTTGTGCCTGTGTTGTTTTGTGCTTGGCAAGAGGCTAAACTCAAAACGATAAGTGCTGTAGCAATTTTTATTGTTTTCATTTTATATTATTTAAATACTTTATCTAGAAATTGTGTTGTATATACAATTGTTTCATCAAACCACGGGTTTAAAAACCAAAAGGAGTGAGGGGATTTTTGAATTGTTTGGACTTCATTATAAATTCCGTTTTTGTTTAAAATCGCAATCATATCGTCTCTTCCAGCGTGAAATCGAGGAATACTGCTATTTATAAATAGGGTAGGAAGTGTGTTTTTATCTGTATGATTTAATGGAGAAGCTTGTTGCCAAACTGTTGGAATTTCTTCATAACTGCCTCCTAACCATAAACCAGCTACTTTCCCTTCAATGGATTCAGGATGTTTGAATGCTAAAACACCATCGATATTTATGATAGCTTGCACGTTTGAAGAATTTTTAGAACTTTTATTGTTGTCTTCAAAGTTTCTGTTCCCATTTGTAGTTCCTATCAAAGCGGCCATTTGTCCACCTGATGAACAGCCTAATATTGCAATTTTAGTAGTATCCATATTGAATTTGCGGGCATTTTTTTTAATATAGATAATCGCTTTTTTTACATCAAAAATACCTGCTGGGTATGTTGCTTCTGGTGATAAACGGAATTCAATATTGAAACAAGAATATCCTTTTGAGGCCATTTCAATAGCAAAACTTTCCATTTGTGATTTGTTTCCCGATTTCCAACCACCTCCGTGTAGGATAACTATTGCGGGATTTTGTTTCTTGGTTTTATTGTAATACGCATCAAGATGTAGTTTTCGGTTGTTTATTTTTAGATAAACTATTTCTTTTTGCTCTTTTAAGTTTTCATATTTTTTGGGCTGTACAATGCTAACATTAGGATATTCTTTTTTCAACTTATTGTAAACGCTTTTTACAGTGTAGGTCGTATCAATAGGATAGTCAGCTTGTGCAAAAACAAATTTGGAGAAAAAAAACAGAAGTATTGCAATTTTTTTCATTGTCAAGTTTGAAGAATTAAACCTTCTGCAAAAATTTAAAAAGAGGAGTTTGTATAATTGTAAACTCTTGTTTCAGCTAATTTAAAACAATTAATTAAATCCATTTTGTCCCCCATCTTTAAAATTTCTGGATTCTATTTTTAGAAACTTTAATTGGTGGTTTTAACAAGTTCACCATTAATATAGGTGTTAACTAATTTAAGATTTTCAACATTTTCGATTGAAAACGGAGTGTCTACTTTTTCAATAATTACATTTTTAAAGGTAATATTTTTAATAGGAGATTCTTTGTGACCAGTAGCCAATATGCTAAATTTTCCACCATATTTTACTTTAACATTTTCAAGACTGATGTTTTCAATTCGGGGAATGAATTTTCCTTCTTGGTTGCCATGAACACTATAAAACATATCTACTTTTAAAACGGCTTCTTTTACTTCTCCGATTTCAATGTTTCTAACATAAAAATTTTCGATTAATCCGCCTCTTTTAGAGTTAGTTTTCAATCGAATGGCAACATCAAGGTTTGGACTACTCATGATACAATTTTCTACATAAACATTGCTAACTCCTGCTGACATTTCACTACCAATGGTTACTCCGCCGTGGCCATCATACATTTTACAATTTTGAACAATTATATTTTCACTTTTAATACCAACTCTTCTTCCATCGGCATCTCGGCCAGCTTTTATTGCAATACAATCATCTCCGGTATTGAAAGAACAATTCTTTATTATTACATTTTTGGAATATTCAGGATCGCAACCATCATTGTTTGGGCCGTGGCTATTTATAGCGACACCGTCTATGGTAACATTTGTAGCTTTCATTGGATGAAGAATCCAAAAAGGAGCATTAATAATTTTTATGTCTTGAACTAATACGTTTGTACATTCAAAAAACTCAACGAAATTGGGTCTCAAGTAATGATTTTCACCAAAAACTCTTTCTGGAACTCCAATTCCTTTTTCAGCCATATTCATTAAATTTTCAATGTCTTTTTGTTGTTTTGGCATTCCTTCTTTCCAACCGTAAATATCTTTTCCGCACCAAGACCACCAATTATCATTATTGGCTTGACCATTGATAGTTCCTTTTCCGGTAATGGCAACATTTGTTTTTTGATACGCATATATTAAAGGGGAATAATTCATACATTCAGTTCCTTCAAAAGTGGTATGAACCAATGGATAATCTTTTGGATTAGTACTAAAAGCAATTTCTGCTCCTTCTTCTAAATGCAAATTCACATTATTTTCCAGGTGAATGGCACCAGATAAAAATTTTCCTTTTGGGATTAGGACAATTCCACCACCATTTTTGGAGCAAATTTTAATTGCTTTTTTTATGGCTTCAGTATTGTTGAAAGTACCGTTCGATTTTGCTCCATATTTAATAATATTATAGGTTTTATTTCGAAATGTAACTGGTTTTACATTTTTGATTATGGATTCCATTTTATTCCAAACTTCTTTTGTATCCTGACCTTCCTGAGATTTTGCAGTTGTTGAAAAAAGTAAAGTCATTGCAATTGCAAATCCAATAATTATATTGGTTTTATTGGCGGAAGAAAATGTTTTAGAATGTATCATTTTTTTAAGTTGAATTTTTAATATCATTAAATGTAATCGATTACGCAAACATACGAATAAGTTTGAAATAAACAAATATTATACCTAAAAAAAGGATATAATATAATTTTAATCCAAAAAAGCGATAAAATAGATTTTGAAATGAATTTGGGTACAAATTATAAAATTAATAAATTTTGCGTAATCGATAACATTAAGATTTAGTATTTCTAGTTTTTTTAATATATATTTACCAAAAAATTTACTATATTTTCCTGATATGACCCGTAGGACCACAATTTACGACATTGCAAAAGAACTTGATATTACAGCTGCTTCAGTTTCAAGAGCACTAAATAATAATCCAAAAATTAGTGAAAGTACTCGAAAACTTGTTTTGGAAACGGCTGCCAAAATGAATTACAAACAAAACAGGTTGGCTTTGGCACTTCGAAGTGGGAAAAGCAACAATGTGGGAGTAATTGTTCCGCGTATCGACAGTAATTTTTTCGCCTCTATTATTCGTGGTATTGAAGAGGAATTATATTCAGTAGGCTATCATATTATTATATGTCAAACACACGAAGACGCCAAAATTGAATCAGACAACATCAATACACTTTTAAACGCTCAGGTCGATGGAATTTTAATGTCTATTTCTAACGTGATTAATGAAAACAATGACATTATGAAACGTGTTGTCGATAAAAATGTGCCTTTGATATTTTTTGACAGGAAAAAACAGATTGATGGAGTTAGCTCTGTAACTATCGATGACTTCGAAGGGGGATATCTAGCCACAAAGCAACTCATAGATGAAGGTTGTAATCGTATTGCTCATTTTACAGGAGATCAATCTTTAGAAATTTTCCAAAATAGAACTAAGGGATATAAAAAGGCTTTAGAAGACAACGGAATTGTATTTGATTCAAATTATGTATTCCAGATAAAAAGTAATGTTGATGCAGGAAGACTAGCCATGGAAAAATTATTGAGTTTAGAAAATCCGCCAGATGCTTTATTTTCTACCAGTGATTTTGCTGCTTTAGGCGCTATCCAAGTCTTGAAGGAAAATGGCATTATGATTCCAGAGGAATTTTGTGTTTTTGGTTTTGGCAATGAGCCTTTTACTAAGTTTATGGAACTTTCTATTTCTTCTGTAGACCAGTCTCCTTTAGAAATGGGTAAAATGGCTGCCAAAGTATTTTTGGAACAAATTAATAATACCGAAAATCTAAAAATAGAAAAAAAAGTGATTTTAAAACCAGAATTGCACATTCGAAAATCATCATCAAGAAATTTGAATTTGTAATGCTGTATTTTATTTAAACGTTTGAAAATCCTTTTTTAAGAGGATATTTATTTCCGTTTCACTTTCCCTTCTTTTATTATTTCTTAAGCTTTAATTGAATTGGTAAATTCTTTCTTGAAATGTATTTTTCATTTTTTACTTAGTCATACCTATTATTAAGACTTTATAATTTACATTGATTAGCAATACTATTTTTTTTCACCATTATTATTGCGTAATACTCAAATAATCCACTTTTTTTTTTACATCCCGTTTTTTTTTGGAAATTAAATTTTTTTTTCTCAAAATTAATTTTTAAGTTTGTGCAATCGATTACAATGATTTAAATTCAGTTTGAAAAATTTATAATTAGGCATTTTATAAAAATCATAATGAATAAAAAAAAGTATTGATGAATCTGTATTCAAATTAGTAATTGAATGTTAAAATCAAGTTTTCTTCTCAGTTTTAGACACAAAAGGGAATTAGTTTATCATTAAGAAACAAATAAAAACGAAAATGAATTAAATCCAGTTCCTTAAATAACCAATTAAAATTAAATAATAACCAATAAAACATAATCAAATGATTGTTAAACCAGTATTTAAAAAAGGCAAAAAAATAAGTTTTGTCATTATGCTTCTGCTGAGCTTATTTGCTACTATTGAAATAAAAGCTCAAAATAAAACTACAACCATCAGTGGTGTGGTAAAAGATGAATTAGGATTATCAATTCCTGGTGTTAATATTATTGAAAAAGGCACAAAAAATTCTACTAGTTCTGACATGGATGGGAAATATACATTACGTGTTACTGGTTCAAAAAGTGAGTTGGTTTTTTCATTTATTGGATTTGAAACGTTAACGCAAAGTGTTGGGCAAAAGACAACACTAAATGTAGTCCTAAAAAATGCCGCTTCTAAACTAGATGAAGTTGTAGTTATTGGATACGGAACATCGCGTAAGTCCGATTTGACGGGTTCTGTCGCTTCCGTTTCTGGTGCCGATTTGAAAAAAGTGCCAATGTCAAATGTAGCCGAAACTTTGACAGGTCGTGTTGCTGGTGTGCAAGTGACTTCTTCCGAGGGTTCTCCGGATTCTGAAGTAAAAATTAGAGTTAGAGGTGGAGGCTCATTGTCACAAGACAGTTCACCATTAATAATAGTTGATGGGTTTCCTGTAAACAGTATGAGTGATATCTCACCTTCGGATGTAGAAAATATTACCATATTGAAGGATGCTTCATCTACAGCGATTTATGGTTCTAGAGGAGCGTATGGAGTTATAATTATTACAACTAAAAGCGGTAGTAAAAATGGAAAGATGTCTGTAAATTATAATGTGTTTTATGGTGCAAAAACGATTGCAAATTATTTCGACGTTCTTGAGCCAGAAGATTTTGCAAAATGGCAATATGAATATGCTATGTTATCAAGTTCACCAAAGGGGTCAACAAAAGAATATGACAAATACTTTGGACCTTGGCAGAGTTATGCTGGTGTAGAAGGAACAGATTGGCAAAAAGAGATTTATGGTCGCACAGGTGAAGTTCAAAGTCATGATTTGGGAATTCGTGGTGGATCTGATAAAATAAATTATAATTTTAATTATGCGCTTTATGATGAATCGGCTATTATGGTTGGCTCAGACTTTAGAAGAAATAACTTGTCATTAAATTTAAAAAATAAAGCTAGTGATAAAGTAGATCTTTCATTTACGATGCGTTACTCCAATACTGTTATTGGTGGTTCAGGTGCTAATGAACAAAAGGAGGTTTCATCAACAGATTCACGTTTAAAGCACGTTGTTGGATATTCGCCAATCGATTTACCAGGTTTAACTACCGATGATACTGACGAAGCAATATCAAGTTATTTAGTGAATCCGTTTGTTGCAATAGCAGATAATGACCGCAAACAGATTCGAAACAATTTTAATATGTTAGGTAGTTTTTCTTGGAAAATCATCAATAACCTTCAATTTAAATCTGACTTTGGATTAGATGTTTATGATAATTTAGATTATCGTTTCTATGGTCGTTCAACATATTATGTAAATAATGTTCCTGCCGCAACAAATCAAGGAAAGCCATCGCTGATCATGAGTGATGAAAAAAATAAACGTTTTAGAAATGCCAATACCCTTAATTATGATTTTAAAGAATTAATGGGTGAAAATCATAGTTTAAAACTTCTTTTAGGAGAAGAGATGATAGATTATCAGAGTAATAAAATAACAAGTACTATTCAAGGGTATCCTAAATCTTTCACTTTTGAAGACGCCATGAATCTTACCACTCAAGGTATTCCTCAATCGGTTGATAACTATTACAGTCCTGACGATAAATTGCTTTCCTTTTTTGGACGTGTAAACTATGATTATAAAAACCGCTATCTTTTTACTGCTACTTACCGTGCGGATGGTTCTAGTAAGTTTTTAGGTGACAATCGTTGGGGCTATTTCCCATCGGCGGCAGTTGCTTGGAAAATTAATGAAGAAAGTTTTTTAAAGGATGTTTCTTGGGTGAATTTACTTAAAATGAGATTGAGTTATGGTGAAGCAGGAAACAATAACATTCCAGTTGGACAAACTATTCGAACATTTCAATCCTCTGCTTCTGCTTGGATAAATAATGTTACCAGCTTCTGGGCGGCATCTAAGACTATGCCAAATCCTGATTTGAAATGGGAAACTACAGTAACTCAAGATTTAGGAATTGACTTTGGGTTTTTTAATAATCGCATCAGTGGTACTGTAGATGTTTACAACAACATCACTAAAGATCTTTTAATTAATTTTCCTGTATCAGGAACTGGTTATGATTATCAATATAGAAATATGGGGGAAAATCAAAACAAAGGTCTTGAGCTAAGTTTAAATTTAGTTGCCATAGAAAAGGATGATTATGATTTGAGTTTTAATTTCAATATTGGATTCAATGAAAACAAAATTAATTCTCTTGGAATTATGAATGACTTTGGATATTCTAGCGGTTGGGCATCTACATCGATAGGAAATGATTATGCTGTTAGAGTTGGTCAACCTCTTGGTTTGATGTTGGGTTACCAAAATGATGGTAGATATGAAGTATCTGATTTTAATTATGTAGCAGGAGCTTATGTTTTAAAAGCGGGTGTTGCAAATAACTCCAATGTTGTTGGGCCAGTTGTACCGGGTTCAATGAAATTAAAAAACATTGTTGATTTACCAGGAGAAGTACCGGGAACTATCAATGCCAATGATATTAGTGTTATTGGTAATGCAAATCCAAAACACACAGGAGGTTTTGTTATCAATGCAAATGTGCATCAATTTGATTTTATGGCAGCTTTTAACTGGAGTTATGGCAACGATGCTTATAATGCAAATAAAATTGAATTTACCACTACAGCAGCTTCGCCAAATGGGCAATATAGAAACCTGACTTCTGAAATGGCTGATGGACAAAGATGGACAAATCTAGATCCAACTACCGGTTTATTAGTAACCGATCCTGCTGCATTAACAGCGCTAAATGCTACTACTACAATGTGGTCGCCTAAAATGGATCGCTTTGTTTTTTCTGATTGGGCAGTTGAAGATGCTTCTTTCTTTAGACTTAATACCTTTACAATAGGGTATACAGCACCAGATGCTTTGGTTTCAAAATTAGGAATTACTAAACTAAGATTTTATCAAACAATGAGTAATGTATTTACCGCTACCCACTATTCAGGTCCAGATCCTGAAGTTTCTACAAGAAGAGCCACTCCTTATACACCTGGAGTAGATTATTCAGCGTATCCACGTAGCAGACAAATTGTATTTGGTTTAAATCTTTCTTTTTAATTGAATAACTTATTTTAATATGAAAAAAATAATAATAATTTCAGGATTAATTTTATCTGGACTTCTTACTTCTTGTCAAGATTCTATAGATAATTATTTAGAGGCACCTACAAAATCATCCTTAGATGAGTCTGTTATATTCTCAACTCCAGCTTTAGCTGCTGGCGCAGTAGATGGGATAAAAATCCCTTTTGCAGAAACTAATTCTTATAGAGGACGTTTTTTGCCTTATTACGGTTTAAATACTGACATAGAGTGGTTTAATGCTTCCCAAACCGATGATAATAAATCACAACTTTGTACTTACAGTGCCACAGCAAATAATACCGAAATGAATACATCCAATAATGCTTGGGCGATGATGTATTCTGGTATAGAACGAGCCAATATTTGTGTTGGTGGATTGCGTAAATTTGGTAATCCAACTCCCGGAACTGAACTTGGACAGTTATTAGGCGAAGCATTAACTTTAAGAGCTATATATTATGCCGATTTAATAAAGTCTTGGGGCGATGTACCAATGCGTTTTGAACCAATTACTACAGCAACTATATATTTGCCAAAAACAAGTCGCGATGAAATATACAAACAACTTATAAAAGATTTAGGAGAAGCTGCAACTTTGGTAGCTTGGCCTAAAGGAAGCTCTGCTACAGCTACTGTAGAAAGAATTAACAAAGCATTTGTGAAAGGTCTTCGTGCTCGTTTAGCCTTGGCTGCCAGTGGATACCAACAATATCCTGATGGAGTTAGAAGAAGTACCGACCCAGAACTTTCTGTTGAAAAAATGTATAAGTTGGCGCTTGCAGAATGTCGTGATGTAATTACGAGTGGTACAGCTCGTTTAGAACCTTCGTTTGAAGGTTTATGGAAAAAATACAATCAAGAAGATATAAATGCCGGTGGCGAATCACTTTGGGAACTTCCTTTTGCAGATGGTCGTGGAAGAATGCTTTTCACCTTTGCAGTTCGACACACCACTAACGATCAGTTTCATTCCAATGGAAGTAACAGAGGTGGAGTAGCAGGTCCATTACCTTTCGTTTTTTATGATTATGATCAGTCTGATAGCCGTAGAGATGTAACTTGTGTTCCTTATTTGTATGGAGCCGCTGTATCTGGAATTGCCAAACAAGTGATAAATAAAGATAAATTAGATACTTGGTATTTTGGAAAATATCGTTACGAATGGATGAAACGAATGGTTACCTCTACAAATGATGATGGTATAAATAAAATGTACATGCGCTATGCTGAAATACTATTAATGGCAGCCGAAACAGCTAATGAAATAGAAGGTCCTGCAACAGCTGCGCCTTATTTAAAAGAAATTCGTAAAAGAGCATTTCCTGCAGCTGTTCAAGCAGAGAAAGTGGATGCTTATGTAAACGCTTTGACAAGTAAACCAGCAATGTTTAATGCAATTGTCGAAGAACATAAGTTTGAATTTACAGGTGAAATGGAACGTAAACAAGCGCTAATCCGTTGGAATTTATTGAAAACCAACTTAGACATTGCTAAAGCCAAAATGACTCGTTTACAAGCACGAACTGATGAATATGCAACTGTGCCTTCTACTTTGTATTTCAAATACAATACAGACAATGTATCGCTAATTATTTATGGTCTAAATCGTGGAGAAACTACCGATCCGGGAGCAGGTTACACTCCTGTTAGTTGGGCTTGGACAGGTGCAACTGCAGTAACCAAAGCAAATTCACTATACAAAGCGGGTGTGAATCCTGATACTAAACAGTTTTGGCCAATATGGCAAGTATTTATTGAATCTAGTAACGGAAAATTAGTTAACGATTACGGTTACTAAATCATTCTAAATTTAATTCAAGATATAGGGAATGCATTAACAAATGTTTTGCATTCCCTTTCTTAGTCACAACTTGATAAATTAACTAACACAAAAAGTTTGGAAATTTGAATTCTGTTAAAACAGAATCTTTAAAAAACTAAGAAGCTAAAAAGTATTATTGTTTTAACTTCCTATTTATTTTTCTTAATATCAAGGTTGTTAATGTCAACTTCCTCTATATCAATATTACTCCTAATTTTGGCGCTTTTGAATACTAAATTAAATTCTTTAAAACTGGAATTATTAACTACCGTAATGCAATCGATTACATTATAAATAAAACTTTTTTTACAAATTAAAATTACTTTATACGTGAGAAAATCGAGATAATAACCCCAAATTTTAGAAGAAAAACCTGCAGCTATTAACCAACTATTTAAATATTATTTTATAAAAAAAAGAATTTTACTATTTATCACTCTGGTGCTCTTTGCATCGGTAGTAAAGGGTCAAATAACAAATGCTGTCACCTACGATTTTAGGGATGGTACTATTATTTCGGCTCAACAAAGTACAGATGGCAAGCTTACATTGGCAGGTGCCTATGTGTATCACGGGACAGGTTATGGACTTGATTTAAAAGTGAATCAAGAAATCAATATCGCGGTAGCAGGAAGTTGTACCATTCGATTTCTCGGATCTGCGTATTCTGGTTTAAAGATGGTTGGCACAGCTACAGTTGCAGGAGATTTGGGAACACAAGTCACCAAAGTAGTGGCTGATAAAGTAGATACTTATGATTTTGTATATTCTGGAGTTGCGAAAACACTAAATTTCAAGACGATTGCGGGAACAGGTGGTGATACCTATCTTCCAACAATTCAGGTAATTCCTGCACAATTAGGAAAAGACTTTACAGTTGCAGAAAAAAACATTCCTTATTATTTTGATTTGAGAAATCAAAGTATTGTACCTACTGGTCCGCCGAATAATATTGAGGTAGGCTTGTTTAAGATTGACGCTGGATGTTGTAATGGACTTGGGCTTAACGGTTCTCAGCACGGTATAACTTTTAAAGATGGAAATAAAATAACACTAAAAGTAGCTGGAAATAGTTATATAAGAGTTGCTGCAGACCAATATTCTGCAGGATCAATCACGGCAAGTAGTGCTACAGGAGCTTTTAACATCGTTTCGCAAAGCAATAATACGGGAGCTACTTTTAGTGATGGAAATCCTTTGTATGTTGATTTTCTTTATGTTGGTACAGCAGGGACTGTTGTTCTTGATCATACTGGCGGAGGAACAACCTACTTACCTTATATTGAAATTTCTCCTAATCCTTACAATGTTTCTTTAAGTACTTATGTGCAAAAATCAGGAACTGTAAGCCTAAATGGAGCAACAATTAACTTGACTTCTGGTGCTACAGCCGCAGATAATGCTACAATTTCTTTAAGCAGTGGCATTGTGTTGAGTTCATTAAAAGATACAGGATATGTAGCCCTTGATTTAGGAGGAAATATGGCAAGTCTTACACCTACTGTTTCTGGTGATATAGCATCAGCGGTGATTACAGGTGATAATTTGGTTATCACTTATGCCAATAGCAGTACAGATCCAAAAACGTACACTATAAAATTATATGACAATAGTTATCTTCACGGAATAACGAATTATGATTTTAGAGACGGAACCATAATTACAGCACAACAAAGTACCGATGGATTATTGACTTTGGCGGGAGCATATTCTCTTCACGGTCCAACTTATGGTCTGAATTTAAAAGCAAATCAAGAAATGAATATTACTGTTGCAGGAAGCAGCGCAATAAAATTTCTTGGCTCACAATATTCTTCTTTAAGTATGTTGGGAACGGCGACAGTTTCAGGAGATTTGGGAACTCAAGCCACAAAAGTTACCACTGATTTGACAGATACTTATGATTTTGTTTATTCTGGTGCTTCCAAAGCGTTGAACTTCAAAGCAATAACTCCCGGAACTGATGTTTATCTTCCTTCTGTAAGTATTACGCCTGTTCAAATGGGTGCGGCTTATAACGCAACCGTTAAAAACATCCCTTATTTCTTTGACTTCAGAGATGGAAGTATTATTCCAACAGTCACTCCAGGAAATACTGGAATAACTAAAGGATTGGTTGAAATTGTTCCAGGCGCGAGTAATGCTTATGGTTATAATGGAACACAACACGGTTCTATTTTAAAAACAGGCAACCAAATTAAACTACAAGTTTTTGGTAATTCCTATATCAAAGTTGGTGGAAGTATTTATTCTGGTGGAACTATTTCGGTTTCAAGTGCCACAGGAAATTTCGACAAGTCCTCTCAATCATCAACTACTTCGGCAAATTATGACACAAATAGAACTTCAGTAGATTTTCTTTATGTGGGTACTGCCGGTATTGTTACATTGGATTTTACAGGTACAAACTATGTTCCTTACATTGAAGTTGTTCCGGTTACAACTCCGGTTTCGTTGACTCCTTGGGTTCAAAAAGCGGGTACAATTACCATCAATGGAACAGAAATTGGCTTCACTGCAGGTGCAGATGCTAGTGCAAATGCTACTGTTACTGTAAGCTCTGGTTCAGTTATTAGTGCTACAAATGAAGCGGCATCAATACAAATACCTTTAAACGGTAATGCTTTATCTTCTTATACAGCCACTTTAACGGGTGATATTGCTTCAGTTTCTGCAAATGGAAATGTTTTGACGGTTACTTTTTCAAATCCTTCATCCAATCCTACAACTTATACTTTAAACATTGCAGACAATAGTGTAATTGTTGAAGCAGTTCCGGGACAAACCTATTCCTATAATTTTGCAAATGGAACAGTTCTTCCACAAACGAGTTACCAAGCTTTGCGTTACAACACTTTTTTAACAACTGATGGAATCCTTAATTTAAAGAGCAATACTACTACAGAGGCTTCTAAATTTGGATATCACGATGCAGCACACGGTGCAGTATTCTTTCCTGGAAATTCTATGGATATGATTGTTGCGGGTAATGCAACAATAACATTTGTGGTTTGTACTTATGGTAGCGGAGTTGACGGGGTTTTTGAATTTACAGATGCCAATTCGAATGTATTAGGCACCATAAATGCTGAAAATATTGGTGGTGCTGATGGTGCTGCAGTAAGTTTTACTTACACAGGACCAAAAGGTGTAATTACTGCAACACTAAAAAGTGCGGCTTTTCCAAATGCTGAATTTTATATTCACGGTATGAATATTGAAAATGCAGCTGCTATTGTTGTTTCAAATGGAAAAACTGACGTTTGGGATTTTGGTGCAGTGCAATTGGATACGGCTTTATACAACAATCAATTAACGGAATCAATTATCAATTCTTGGTATAGCCCATCGATTGTAGTTGGTAGTTCAGCCAATGTATTGCCACCATTTACTGCTGGTGTATTGAGTTGGGTTGGAGGTGCAAACGATAGATTGAGAACTACCAATACTAATCTTACACGCTATGACCAAAATATTGCAGGAGCCGTAGGATATACCGGTAGAGTTTATGTGAACTCTGCTGCTGCTTCAGGAAGATATATGAGTCTGACATTAAGTGCAGACGATGAGGTTACTGTAGTTTCTGGTACTGATGCGGGCGGAATCATCAATTTTCAATATGTTCCAAATCCAGCTTCTCAGACGAATCAGGTTACAGTTCCAGTTGGTTTGACAGAGCTTCACTTTGTTGCTAAAGAAGCAGGAGCCTATCATATATTTGACACACAAGGAAAACCAAGCTATTATAGAATTTTAAGAAAAGATGCTGTCTATAAAGCATTGACAGGAAATGTAGATGTTACATTGGCATCTGGAATACCAACTGGTTACACAATTGTTTTCACTAACGAAGCGGGTAAAACTTGGTCATCAGCCGTTGCAAGCGGTACTTATAGTGTTGCTCTTCCACAAGGCTACACTTATTCTTTGAGTTTGGCTGGAGCAAATGGATATGTTATCAGTAATGGGACTTCTTTGAATGTTACAGACGCTACCACAACTTATGATATTGCAATTCAAGCTGTTGAATTATATACAGTGTCGGGTAATATTACTGGTTTAGGTTCTGCAATTTCAAACCTAGCCTTAACTTATACACCAGATCCATCTGCCAATAAAATATATGTACCCAACCCAGTTATAAACACTGGAGCATCAACATATACGGTGGAATTAGAACCTAATGTAGAGTACACTATTTCTGGACAAGGGGTTAACGATTATGAAATTCTTTCAAATAAAATTACTATTGCAAATGCAAATGTAAGTGCAGATGTTGCCTTTACAGCAAAACCTGTTTACAATGTAGCCATTAATACTACAGGATTGGATGCTACTCAATTGTCTAAATTAGCATTGACCTTTACCAATTTGAATGAAGCGGGTTATGTATATAATTTCAGTTCCGTTTCAGGAATTGCTTTGCGAAATGGTGTTTACACTGTTGCCTATAGTGGTCTTGATGAATATCCAGTTGAAATTGGTTTGATTTCGAATCTAAATGTAAATGGAGTTGATACTTCAAAAACATTTGATTTCAAACCTGTGACGAATTGGTCATTCGATGATAAAGTGATTGCAAATGGAAATCCTGCTTATAAAGGGATGCTTTTTACAGGAACTGTTGCCAATGAAATTGCCAAAGGACATCTAACAACAAAAGATGGAGCAACCATTAAAGTACCCGTAAATGTTGGAGATAAAGTGGCTATTACTTATTATTATTCTGCTGATTTCTCCATCGAAGGAGGAACCGCAATTACTACTGCAACCAATAGTACAAGTACTTTTGAAAATGTTGAATATTCATACCTCGGTTCTGTTCCGGGATTTGTAACCATTACTGTTGGGGCAAGTGCGGCTACTACTTATTTTACCAACATCGCAGTTGGTGGAAGTAACGCTTACAAACCAGTAATTACTGTTGGTGTTGATAAAGAGTACCAAAGTATAAACGCAGCACTTCAGGCTATTTCCAAAATGACTCGTACCAGCACGGAACGTGTGACTGTTATGATAGATCCGGGCAATTATGAAGAAATGTTAGACATAACACAAGCCAATGTTACTTTGAAAAATGCTTCGGCTACACCAAATATTGACTTGTTGAATAAAGGTGTCGATATTAAAGAAGGTGCCGTTCGAATTACATCTTATTACGGACACGGCTACAACTACTACAGTATGAAAAATAACCAGAAATGGGATGCCGATGTTTTAAGAGTAAACAAAGAAAATGGGTATCTAACCTATGAAAACAAAGGTTCTGGAACTACAAATGGTTCTTATTGGAATGCTACTGTGGTTGTTTATGCCAATGGTTTTCAAGCTGATGATATTATTTTTGAAAACTCTTTCAATCAATACATCTCTAAAAAAGAATCTGAGGATGTTGTAGTGATGTGGACTTCGGGAAGCAAAGGGTTACGACCAATAACTATCGGAAACACAGCTGTTCAAGACAGAAGTTTTGTAGAAAGAGCAGCCGCAATTTCAATTGTCAATAATGTTGACAAAGTGATTTTGAATAAATGTAGAGTTATAGGACGTCAAGATTCCTTCTTTGGAGGTTCAAATTCTAGAGTTGTCGTTTATAAAGGGGTTATGATGGGGGCTGTTGATTACATTTTCGGTGGAATGAATGCTGTTTTCTACCAAACAGATTTAGCGATGAATACTAGTGACAGTGCTTCTGATCAATCGTATCTTACTGCTGCGCAACAAGCTTCAGGAAGAGGCTATTTGATGTATGAATGTAATGTTACTACTGCAATACCTGGAACAGAAACAGCATCTGTTTATCGTTCTAAACCGGGTTATTTTGGTCGTCCGTGGGAAGCTACAACCAGTGAAGTTGTTTTTTATAATACCACAATCGAAACTTCGAATTATCCAGGTTTTGTAGATCAATCCTTGATTATACCTCTTGGATGGCAAAATACTTTGGGTGGTACATCTGCAAAAATGTATGAATATGGAACTATCGAAAATTCTGGCGTAAATAACTCCGCCAATCGTGCAAGTTGGGCAACTTTATTAACATCGCCAACGTTGACAGACGGAACGGCTATAACTACTTTTAATTTTACTAAAGGTTCAGATGGTTGGGATCCAATTCCCCAATTGATAACTGATGATACACTTGGAATTAAAAATTACCAAGCTAATTCTTCAGTAAATGTTTATGCCTACAAAAACAATGTTGAGGTTTCTAACGTAAAATCAAATACTAAAGTTTTTGTGTATAGTTTAACTGGTTCTTTGGTCAAATCATTTGAAACTAGTTCGGATACTAATTTTAATTTAAATGGAGGAATCTGGATTGTTCTTGTCAAAGACGCAGACGGACAAAAATCTGTTAAATTGATGACTTATTAATCAAATCTTGTTCAATATGAAAGCCCTAATGTTTTTTATTAGGGCTTTTTTTATCCTATTTTGTTTTGAAAGGGGAGATTTTAAAGCCAAAAAATTTAGGTAGAAAGATAGGTAGTTTTAAATGTTATTATTGCTCTTTTTTAAAGAAGAGGATAGCGAACATTATATTCTGTTTTAATCAGCAATAGTTTGTTAAACAGAGGATTAATTTAGGAATATTAAAAAAAATCATAAAATATTTTTTATTTTAAAAATAAATAGTACTTTTATGCAATCGATTACAAATTTCTTAAATCAACAACTAAATATTTTTATTATGAAAAAAAAATTACTTCTATTAATTCTTCCTGTGCTCTTTGCAGCAGCATCTATTAATGCACAAACAAAAGTTTGGGATTTTGGAGCTAATCCTATGGGAGCTGGATTCACAGATATGATAACTATTGCTAATCAAACAACTTGTGCGCATTTTACTCAACCAGCTACTGCTTATGGGACAACACCTGTTTCAACTCAAACTATAGCTGCAACTGCTACTTTTGGAACATTATCAATTAATACAGCTTCAGGCGACAGATGGAGATCTGATAATACGGCATTAGTACTTTATGATACTGCATTGAATAATACTATTGGTGGTACTGCTGTCACCCCAGTTTTTACCGGAGCTACTAAATCTGGTAGATTGGCTTTTAATGGTGGAGGTCATAAGAATAGAAGATACTTAATAATGACACTTGCGGCAGGACAAACAATGACAATGTATTGGAAATCACAAATTTTGACAGCGGGTAATCTTGATGTTAGAGGTCCATCGGGTTCCACTGTAACAACTATACCTTATGATGTTGTTACTACTACTTCAGATATGAGAACTTCGAAATTTACAGCTGATGTAGCAGGTGATTATAAAATAGGTACTAATCTTGATATTACTTCTAGTACAGATCCTATAA
>Ga0209717_1000335_pt1 | contig 59136 bp, 59 predicted proteins | sample AD_UKC048_MetaG_FD_184418 | JGI IMG/M metagenome (GOLD analysis project Ga0209717, IMG submission 184418) | Active sludge microbial communities of municipal wastewater-treating anaerobic digesters from USA - AD_UKC048_MetaG (SPAdes) (version 2) | ecosystem: Engineered > Bioreactor > Anaerobic >...
GGCGGCCGCGACGTGAAGGTGATCGTGCGCAGCGGCTTCGAGGAGATGAAGGCCTCGCCGTGGGAGAAGGAAGACGCGCAGCACGAAGGCATCGAGATCCTGAACTACCACGTGCCCAAGAGCGTGCGGCACGACCAGGGCCGCATCCAGGGCATGACGTTCGAGAAGGTCAGCGCCGTGTACGACGACAAGGGCCGCCGCAGCCTGGTGCCCACCGGCGAACCCGATGTCTTCGTGCCCTGCGACACCGTGCTGGTGGCCATCGGGCAGGAGAACGCCTTCCCCTGGATCGAACGCGACTGCGGCATCGAGTTCGACCGCCACGGTTTGCCGGTGCTCGACGCGCAGACCTTCCAGTCGACGCTGCCGCAAGTCTTCTTCGGCGGCGATGCGGCTTTCGGCCCGAAGAACATCATCACGGCCGTGGCCCATGGCCACGAGGCGGCGGTGTCGATCGACCGGCTCCTGCATGGCGAGGACGTGACGCGGCGCCCGCCGCCGATGAGCAACCTGATGTCGCAGAAGATGGGCATCCACGAGTGGCGGTACCACAACGACGTCTCGCTCGATCCGCGCTTCAAGGTGCCGTGGGCGGAAGCCGAGCGTGCGCTGGCGAGCATCCGCATCGAGGTGGAACTCGGCTTCGACGAGGCCACGGCCTTCAAGGAGGCCAGCCGCTGCCTGAACTGCGACGTGCAGACCGTCTTCAATCGCGACACCTGCATCGAGTGCGATGCCTGCGTCGACATCTGCCCGATGGACTGCATCAGCTTCACCGCCGACGGCCCCGAAGGCGAGTTGCGAACGCGGCTGAAGGCGCCGGCCGGCAATCTGTCGCAGGACCTGTACGTCTCGACCACGCTGAAGACCGGCCGCGTGATGGTCAAAGACGAAGACGTCTGCCTGCACTGCGGCCTGTGCGCCGAGCGCTGCCCGACTGGCGCCTGGGACATGCAGAAGTTCCTGCTCGACACCACCAAGGCCGGCCCCGGCTGCCGCGACAGCCAGGACGCCCCGGCGCGCAGCGCCGCCGCCACGGAGACCTCATGAAACGCATCGAAGCGGTCAACGACTTCGTCATCAAGTTCGCCAACGTCAACGGCTCCGGCTCGGCCTCGGCCAACGAGCTGTTCGCCAAGGCGGTGATGCGCATGGGCGTGCCGGTCAGCCCGCGCAACATCTTCCCCAGCAACATCCAGGGCCTGCCGACCTGGTACGAGGCGCGTGTGTGCGAGAAGGGCTACCACGGCCGGCGCGGCGGCGTCGACATGATGGTGGCGATGAACCCGCAGACCTGGGACGCCGACATGGCCGAGATCGAGCCCGGCGGCTACCTGCTCTACGACAGCACGCGGCCGATCCCGCCCGATCGATTCCCCGACGGCGTGCTCGTGCTCGGCGTGCCGTTGACGGAGATCGTCAACGAGGCCTACGCCGACCCGCGGCAGCGCCAGCTGTTCAAGAACATCGCCTACATCGGCGCGCTGGCGGCGCTGCTCGACATGGAAGACGGCGTGTTCGAGAAGCTGTTCGCCGAGCAGTACCGCGGCAAGGAGCGCCTGCTGGACGCCAACATGAAGGCGCTGCACCTCGGTCGCGACTACGCGCTCGCGCACCTGCCGTGCCCGCTGGGCCTGCGCATGCGCCGCGCCGACCGGGTCGGCGACCAGATCTTCACCGACGGCAACAGCGCCGCCGCGCTGGGCCTGATCTACGGCGGTGCCACGGTGGCGGCCTGGTACCCGATCACGCCCTCGTCGTCCATTCCCGAGGCCTTCGAGAAGTACTGCCACAAGTTCCGCGTCGAAGCGTCCACCGGCCAGCACCGCTTCGCGATCGTGCAGGCCGAGGACGAGCTGGCCTCGATCGGCATGGTGGTGGGCGCCGGCTGGAACGGTGCGCGCGCGTTCACCGCGACCTCCGGCCCGGGCGTCTCGCTGATGACCGAGTTCATCGGCCTGGCCTACTTCGCCGAGGTGCCGGTGACCATCATCGACGTGCAGCGCGGCGGCCCGTCCACCGGCATGCCCACGCGCACGCAGCAGTCGGACCTGATCGCCTGCGCCTACGCCTCGCACGGCGACACCAAGCACGTGCTGCTGCTGCCGCAGGATCCGCACGAGTGCTTCGAGCACTCGGCTGCGGCGCTTGATCTCGCCGACCGCCTGCAGACGCCGATCTTCGTCATGACGGACCTGGACATCGGCATGAACCAGCGCCTGTGCAAGCCCTTCGTGTGGGACGACGCGCGCAGTTACGACCGCGGCAAGGTGATGACCCGTGAGGAGCTCGAAGCGGGCAAGGACTTCGGCCGCTACAAGGACGTCGACGGCGACGGCATTCCGTGGCGCACGCTGCCCGGCACGCACCCGACCAAGGGCGCCTTCTTCACCCGCGGCACCACGCGCGACCCGTATGCACGCTACTCTGAGCGAGGCACGGACTACGTCTACAACATGGAGCGGCTGCTGCGCAAATTCCGCACCGCTGCGTCGCTGGTGCCCCAGCCGGTTCTGCGCAAGGCCGCTCAGCCCACGCGTTTCGGCGTGATCTACTTCGGCTCGACCAGCCCGGCGATGCACGAGGCGCTCGACGTGCTCCAGGCCGAGGGCGTGCACCTGGACGCGCTGCGCCTTCGAGCCTTCCCGTTCCCGGACTCGGTGCCGGAGTTCATCGCCGCGCACGAGAAGGTGTTCGTGGTCGAGCAGAACCGCGACGCGCAGATGCACTCGATGCTGGTCAACGAACTCGACATCGACCCGGCGCGCATGGTGCGCGTGCTGCACTACGACGGCACGCCGATCACCGCGCGTTTCATCGCCGGCGCGATCCGCAAGAACATGGTCTGGCACAAGGAGTACGCATGAGCCCCCACGCTCACGTTCGTTCGCGGCCCCCCGAGGGGGTGGCCTCCCTTGAGACGGCTCGGCGGGAGGCCACATGACTTTCATCGCCAAGCCCCGCCTGCACCACCCGACGCTGCAGACCAACAAGGTCGGCTACACGCGGCGCGACTACGAGGGCCGCATCTCCACACTGTGCGCCGGCTGCGGGCACGACTCGATCTCGGCGGCGATCATCCAGGCCTGCTGGGAGCTCGACATCGAGCCGCACCGCGTCGCCAAGCTGTCGGGCATCGGCTGCAGCTCGAAGACGCCGGACTACTTCCTCGGCGCCTCGCACGGCTTCAACACCGTGCACGGCCGCATGCCTTCGGTGCTGACCGGTGCCAACCTGGCGAACCGCGAGCTGCTCTACCTGGGTGTCTCCGGCGACGGCGACTCGGCCTCGATCGGCCTGGGCCAGTTCGCCAACGCCATGCGCCGCGGCGTGCGCATGGCCTACATCGTCGAGAACAACGGCGTCTACGGCCTCACCAAGGGCCAGTTCTCGGCCACCGCCGACCAGGGCAGCAAGAGCAAGAAGGGCGTCGTCAACAACGACAGCCCGGTCGATCTCGTCGGCCTGGCGCTGCAGCTGGGTGCCACCTACGTGGCACGCAGCTTCTCGGGCGACAAGGAACAGCTGGTGCCGCTGATCAAGGGCGCGATGGCGCACGGCGGAGCGGCCTTCATCGACGTCATCAGCCCCTGCGTGACCTTCAACAACCACGGCGGCAGCACCAAGAGCTACGACTACGTGCGCCAGCACAACGATGCGGTGAGCCGCATCGACTTCATCACGCCCGGCCAGGAGATCACCGCCCAGTACGCGCCGGGTGAACTGATCGAGGTGAGCAACCACGACGGCTCCGTGCTGCGCCTGCGCAAGCTGCACGCCGACCACGACCCGACCGATCGCTACGCCGCCATGAACTACATGCACCAGCATGCCGCGCATGGCGAGGTGGTCACCGGGCTGCTCTACCTCGACCCGCTCGCCACCGACCTGCACACTGCGCTGAACACCTGTGCCGTGCCGCTGGCCTCGCTCGGGCCCGACAGGCTGTGCCCCGGCGCCGCGGCGCTGGAGAAGATCAACGCGGCGCTGCGCTGACCCGCCGCGCCACCGCCCGACACAGGAGCCGCACCATGACCGAACGCACCGTCTTCCAATCGATGCCGCGCCGTCTCCTGGTCAGCCTGGGCCCCACGGCCACCGTGCACGAGGCGGCCTGCGTGATGACCAAGGCCGGCTGCGGCAGCGTGCTGGTCATCGATGCCGCCAGCACCTTGCTGGGCATCGTCACCGAGCGCGACCTGATGACGCGCGTGCTGGCCAAGGCGCTCGACCCGGCGAAGACGCCGCTGTCCAGCGTGATGACGCCGCACCCGCAGTGCATCAAGCCCGACACCAAGGTAGCGGACGCGGTGCTGATCATGATCGAGCGCGGCTTTCGACACCTGCCGGTGATCGGCGAAGGCGGCCACATCCTCGGCGTGTTCTCGGTGCGCGACGCGCTGCCGCGCGAGATCGGCACGGCGGTGAGCCTGGCCGAATTCAACGAGCAGGTGAACGACTCGCTGGGCTGAAGGCCGCCGGCTCCGGGCCGGGTTGCATTTGGAGACGGCTGCGGGCGCGAGCTTTCGGCTGCTCAACACTTCTCCACATTCCGAGACACCGCGGCAGGGATGCGGCGGCTAAGGTGATCTTCACAAGCCCGGCCTTCGCGGGGCTGAAGGAGAAACCCATGCAATCGACTCGCACTCATGATCTCGAACGGCTCGACCTCACGCGCCGTGGCTGGCTCGGCCGCGCCGGAGCCGGCGCCCTGGTGCTCAGCGTGCCGCTGCTCGGCCGTGCTGCCGAGGCCGACAGCACCTTCGACGAGACCAGCACGCTGAAGGCCGTGACCGACTTCTTCGGCCAGACAACCGAGGGCTTGGCGCAGGTGGTGGCCAAGGTGTTCCAGGAGCAGGGCCGGCCCAACGGCTACCTGCGCGGCGAGGAAGTGGCCGCCGCGGTCACCGCCGGCGTGCGCTACGGCGAAGGCGAACTGGTGATGAAATCCGGCGCCACGCGCAAGGTCTACTGGGCCGGGCCGTCGATCGGCTTCGACCTGGGCGCCAATGCGTCCAAGGTCTTCGTGCTGGTCTACAAGCTGGAGGATCCGGACGCGATCTTCAAGCGCTTCCCCGGCGTGGACGGCAGCCTGTACTACGTCGGCGGCGTGGGCCTGAACTACCAGCGCGCCGATGGCGTGACGCTGGCGCCGATCCGCCTGGGCGCCGGCCTGCGCGCCGGGGCCAGCGTGGGCTACACCCACTACCGGCGCGAGAAGTCGCTCAACCCGCTGTAGGCCCCGGGCCTGGCGACGCAGGGCGCGCGGTGTCGATCCGGCGCCCTGCCGTTCGTCGTGGGTGATGCACACAGGAGGCCCGCCATGAAGATCCAGAAGATCACCCCCTTCCTCTGGTACGCCGAGAAGGCCGACGAAGCCGCGGCGTTCTACGCCGGCATCTTTCCGGAGTCCCGCGTCAACGCGGTGAACGCGATGCCCGTCGAGTCGCCCAGCGGGCCGCCCGGCTCGGTGAAGGTCGTCGAGTTCGAACTGTTCGGGCAGGCCTTCGTCGCCATGAGCGCCGGCCCGCTGGATCCGTTCAACCACGCCGTGTCCTTCGTCGTGAACTGCGACGACCAGGACGAGATCGACCGCTACTGGAACGCGCTTCTCGAAGGTGGCACGGCCGAGCAGTGCGGCTGGCTGCGCGACCGCTACGGCCTGTGCTGGCAGATCGTGCCCAGCGCGATGGGCCGCATGATGAGCTCGCCCGACCGCGCAGCCGCAGCGCGTGCGGCGCAGGCCATGATGACGATGGTGAAGTTCGACATCGCCGCGCTCGAGAAGGCCTTCGCCGGCGGCACAGCCTGAACCGGGACCGGAAACGACAGGGCCCGCGCGAGGCGGGCCCTGGTCTGGATTGGTGCCGGTGAGAAGAGTCGAACTCCCGACCTTCGCATTACGAATGCGCTGCTCTACCAACTGAGCTACACCGGCGTGAAGCCGCGCATTATAGCCCGGCTCAGCTGTAGGTGACCCAGTCGGCCAGTGCCGGATCCGTGAGATGCGGCAGGGTGTTGAAGCTCAGCAGCGAATGCCGCTTGGGCGTGAAGACGAACTCGGTCACGGCGCTGTTGCGGATGCGCAGGTTCAGCTCGATCGCGGTGGCCTTGGGCGCGCCGAGCACGGCGGCCACGGCGGTGGCGATCGGGCCGCCGCTGGAGACGATCAGCACCGCGCCTTCATGCGCTTTGCGCACGTGGTCGAGCGCCTCGCACACGCCGGCCACGAAGTCGACGTAGCTGGGCATGCCCAGCGGCTCGCTTCGGCCGTCCATCCAGGCCTGCAGGCCCCCGCGCAGCAGCCGGAAGTGCTGGCGCACCGCCTCGTCGCTGCGCGGCGGCGGGATCGGGCCGGGGTGGATCGCCGCCACCAGGGCATCGCCGTCGTACTCGTTCAGGCCCGGCCAGGCATGCGCCTGCGGCGCCATCTGCATGCCTTGGGCGATGCCGGCGAGCGAGTCGACCTGGCGTTTGAGCGTGCCGGTGAGCGCCGCCTCGAACACCACGCCAGCCTGCCGGAAGTGCTCGCCCAGGCGCACGCACTGGCGGCGGCCGAGATCGCTGAGTCGGTCGTAGTCGTCGCTGCCGAACGAGGCCTGCCCATGCCGCACCAGGTAGAGCTGGCCCATGGCGCCGGGCTCAGGCCTGTTCGCGGTGATAGTCGGTCACTCGCTCGACCTCGTTCTTCGAGCCGAGCATCACGCTGACACGTTCGTGCAGCTTGGTCGGCACGATGTCGAGGATGCGCTGCGAGCCGTTGGTGGCCATGCCGCCGGCCTGCTCGATCAGGAAGCTCATCGGGTTGGCCTCGTACAGCAGGCGCAGCTTGCCGGGCTTGTCGGGCTCGCGCTTGTCCCAGGGGTAGATGAACACGCCGCCGCGCGTCAGGATGCGGTGCACGTCGGCCACCATGCTGGCCACCCAGCGCATGTTGAAGTCCTTGCCCCGCGGGCCTTCCTTGCCGGCCAGGCACTCGTCGATGTAGCGCTTCATCGGCGGCGCCCAGTGGCGCATGTTCGACATGTTGACGGCGAACTCCTTCGTTTCGGCTGGCAGCTGCACCTGGTCGGCGGTCAGCACCCAGGAGCCCATCTCGCGGTCGAGCGTGAACATCGCCACGCCTTCGCCGACGGTCAGCACCAGCATGGTCTGCGGGCCGTAGACGCAATAGCCAGCGGCGGCCTGGGCGCGGCCGGCCTGCAGGAAGTCCTGCTCGCTGACGCCGCGGTGGTGGCCGACCTTGCGCAGCACCGAGAAGATGGTGCCGATGCTGACGTTCACGTCGATGTTGCTCGAGCCGTCGAGCGGGTCGAACAGCAGCAGGTACTCGCCCTGCGGGTAGCGGTTGGGCACGACGTGGATGGAGTCCATCTCCTCGCTGGCCATGGCGGCGAGGTGGCCGCCCCATTCGTTGGCCTCGATCAGCACCTCGTTGGAGATGATGTCGAGCTTCTTCTGCACTTCGCCCTGCACGTTCTCGGTGTGCGCGCTGCCCAGCACCTCGCCGAGCGCACCCTTGTTCACCGAGATCGCGATGGTCTTGCAGGCTCGCGCCACCACCTCGATGAGCAGCCGCAACTCTGCCGGGATGTGCCCATGCTCTCGCTGCTGTTCGACGAGGTACTGCGTCAGGCTGATTCTTCGGGCCACGTTCAGGTCTCCAGGGCTCGCGTGACGACTTCACGCACGTCGTTGGACAGGTCGGTGCGCGCGGCGACGCGGGCGATGGCCTCGCGCGCGGCACTGCGGTAGGGCTCGGCCAGCTGCGCCCAGCGGTCCATCACGCGGGCGATGCGCGAGGCCAGCTGCGGGTTGAAGGCATCGAGCTCGATCACGCGCTCGCTCCAGAACACGTAGCCCGCCGCGTCGGAGCGGTGGAAGGCCGCCGGGTTGTCGCCGCACAGCGAGCGCACCAGGCTGCGCGCGCGGTTCGGGTTGTGCAGCGTGAAGTCCGGGTGCTTGAGCAGCGCCTTGACGCGCGCGAAGACACGGCCGTCGCGCTCCGGCGCGCTGGCCTGCAGCGCGAACCACTTGTCGAGGACCAGCGCGTCGCCGCGGAACATGTCGTGGAAGCGCGGCAGCGCCAGGTCCGCCATTTCCGAGTGCGAGGCCAGCAGCGCCCACAGCGCGCCCTCGCGGTCGGTCATGTTGGCGGCGTCCTTGAAACGCTGGTAGGCGCGACCCTGCCAGAGCACGTCGCCACGCGCGGTGGCGTCCAGGCAGAGCATGGCCAGCGCGAGGTTGGCCAGCGCGCGGCGGCCCGCAGGCTCCGGCGCGCTCGTGTAGGGCCCGGCCACCTGATGCGCCTCCCAGGCCCATTCCCAGTCGCCGTGGAGCGCCTGGGCGAGCTGCAGCACCATCGCCTCGCGGGCCGCGTGGATGCGCTGCGGGTCGACCGATTCGAGCTGCTCGGCGATGTAGGTCTCGCTCGGCGGCGTGAGCACCTGCGCCTTGAAGGCCGCGTCGAGCGCCGGGTGGCGCAGCACGTCGCGCATCGCGCCGGTGAAGGCTGTGTCGAGCTGCAGCGGCGCTTCGTTGCGGATGGCTGTGAGCAGGCGCTGCAGCGCCAGGCGCTGGCCGGCCTCCCAGCGGTTGAAGGCGTCGGGGTCGTGCGCCAGAAGCACCAGCAAGTCGGCGTCGTGCAGGCCGTCGACCAGCGTCACCGGCGCCGAGAAGTGGCGCAGCAGCGACGGCACCGGCTCGCTGTCGACATCGACGAAGGTGTAGAAGCTGCGCGCCTCCTCGAGCACCAGCACGCGCTCGGTGGCGGTGGCGGGAGGCTCGTCTTCCAGGCGCAGCGCCATCGGCTGGCCGTCGCGCGACAGCAGGCCCATCGCCACCGGAATGACATACGGCTGCTTGTCGGCCTGGCCGTGCGACGGCGCGCAGGCCTGCTCGAGCGCCAGCGTGTAGGTGCGCGTCGGCGCGTCGTAGCGGCCGCGTGCGGTGACACGCGGCGTGCCGGCCTGCGCGTACCAGCGCTTGAACTGCGGCAGCGTGCGGGCGAGCTCGCTGCCGGGGTTGGCGTCGGCGATGGCCTGGGCGAAGTCGTCGCAGGTGACGGCCTGGCCGTCGTGGCGCTCGAAGTACAGCGACATGCCCTTGGCGAAACCGTCGCGGCCCACCAGCGTCTGCATCATTCGCACGACCTCGGCGCCCTTCTCGTAGACGGTGGCGGTGTAGAAGTTGTTGATCTCGACGTATTCGTCGGGGCGCACCGGGTGCGCCATGCTGCCGGCGTCCTCGGGGAACTGCAGCTCGCGCAGCGTGTGCACGTCGGCGATGCGCTTGACGGCACGCGCGGTGGCCGAGCCCGACATGTCCTGGCTGAACTCCTGGTCGCGGAACACCGTCAGCCCTTCCTTCAGGCTGAGCTGGAACCAGTCGCGGCAGGTGATGCGGTTGCCCGTCCAGTTGTGGAAGTACTCGTGGCCGACCACGCTCTCGATGGCCGCGTAGTCCTCGTCGGTGGCGGTGGCGGGGTGGGCGAGAACGTACTTCGTGTTGAAGATGTTCAGGCCCTTGTTCTCCATCGCGCCCATGTTGAAGTCGCCGACGGCGACGATCATGAAGCGGTCCAGGTCCAGCGGCAGCTTGAAGCGGGCCTCGTCCCACACCACCGAGGCGATCAGCGAGTTCATCGCGTGCTCGGTCTTGTCGAGGTCGCCGCGGCGCACCCACACCTGCAGCAGGTGGTTCTTGCCCGAGCGTGTGCGGATGTGCTGCTCGCGCGCCACCAGGTCGGCGGCCACCAGCGCGAACAGGTAGCTCGGCTTCGGGAAGGGATCGTGCCATTTCGCGAAGTGGCGGCCGTTGTCCAGATCGCCCTGCTCGACCAGGTTGCCGTTGGACAGCAGCACCGGGTAGCGCGACTTGCTGGCGCGCAGCGTGACGGTGTAGACCGCCATCACGTCCGGCCGGTCGAGGAAGTAGGTGATGCGGCGGAAGCCCTCCGCCTCGCACTGCGTGAAGAAGCCGCCGCCCGAGGTGTACAGGCCCGACAGCTGGGTGTTCTTCTCCGGCGCGCAGGTGTTGCGGATCTCCAGCGTGAAATCACCCTCGGGCGGGTTGTCGATGACCAGCTCGCCGGCCTCGCTGCGAAACGACACGCTCTGCCCGTTGGCGAGCACGCGCAGCGGCTCGAGATCCTCGCCGTGCAGGCGCAGCGGCCCACCCGTGCCGGCGGCGTTGCGCACGACGGCCATGCGGCTGGCGACGATGGTGCGCACCGGGTCAAGGTCGAAGGTCAGCTCGACGCTGCGGATCCAGTAGGCCGGCGCGGCGTAGTCGGCGCGTCTTACTGCTTGGGCAATGCCTTCACGCATGGCGGTCTTCTTTCGTCAGGGCAGAGGGAGCGAGCGTGCGGAAGTCCGCGGCGCTCGCCAGCAGGTTCGGGTAGCTCGAGAAAGCGGACAGCGGCAGCGTGGTCGTCAAAGCCACGGCGCCCATGCCGGCACGGCGCGCGCCTTCGATGCCCAGTGGCGCATCCTCGAAGACGATGCAGCGCGCCGGCGCGAGGCCCAGGCGCCGCGCGGCCTCGAGAAAGATGTCGGGGTGCGGCTTGCCGCGCAGGCCGTCGGCGGGGCTGACCACCGTCTCGACCCAGCGGTCGATCGGGAATCGCGCGAACGCGAGCTTCATGTTCTCCGGCGTCGAGGCGGTGCACACCGCCAGGCGGATGCCGGCGGCCAGCGAGCGCTCGATGAACTCCTGCGCGCCGGCCACCAGCGCCAGCTTCGGCGCGGCGAATTCGCGGTACAGCGTTTCCTTCTCGTGCGCCATGGCCAGCCGCTCCGCGGCCGAAGCCGCAGGGAACATGTCGGCCAGGATCTCGTCGTTCGAGCGCCCCGCCGTGGCCGTGAAGAAGGCGTCGGCGTCGATGGCCAGGCCGCGCCGCGCATGCCACGCCACCCACGCGTCGTGGTGGTGAGGCATGCTGTCGATCAGCGTGCCGTCGAGGTCGAACAGGAATGCCTGCACCTTGGACACGGCCTCAGACACCTTGCTTCAGGCTCGCTTCGATGAAGGTGTCGAGGTCGCCGTCGAGCACCTTCTGCGTGTTGCTGATCTCGACGTTGGTGCGCAGGTCCTTGATGCGGCTCTGGTCGAGCACGTAGCTGCGGATCTGGTGGCCCCAGCCGACGTCGGTCTTGGTGTCCTCGAGCCTCTGCTGCGCCTCCATCTGCTTGCGCATCTCGTGCTCGTACAGGCGCGAGCGCAGCATCTGCCAGGCCTCGTCGCGGTTGCGGTGCTGTGAGCGGTCGTTCTGGCACTGCACGACGATGCCGGTGGGGATGTGCGTCAGGCGCACCGCCGAGTCGGTCTTGTTGATGTGCTGGCCGCCCGCGCCGCTGGCGCGGAAGGTGTCGGTGCGCACGTCGGCCGGGTTGATCTCGATCTCGATCGAGTCGTCGACCTCCGGGTAGACGAACAGGCTGGCGAACGAGGTGTGCCGCCCGCCGGACGAGTCGAACGGGCTCTTGCGCACCAGCCGGTGCACGCCGGTCTCGGTGCGCAGCAGGCCGAAGGCGTACTCACCCTCGACCTTGATGGTGGCGCTGCGGATGCCCGCCACGTCGCCCTCGGTCTCTTCCATCACCTCGGTCTTGAAGCCCTTGCGCTCGCAGTACTTGAGGTACTGGCGCAGCAGCATCTGCGCCCAGTCGCAGGCCTCGGTGCCGCCGGCGCCGGCCTGGATGTCGATGAAGCAGTTGGACGGGTCCGCCGGGTTGTTGAACATGCGGCGGAACTCGAGCTGCCCGACGATCTCGGCCAGCTTGGCCGCCTCGGCCTCGATCGCGGCAAGGCCGTCGAAGTCGGCATCCGCCTTCGACATCTCGTACAGCTCGGTGTTGTCGGACAGGTTGCTCGCCAGGTGGTCGATGGTGCCGACCACGGTCTCCAGCGACTTCTTCTCGCGGCCCAGTTCCTGCGCGCGCTTGGGCTCGTTCCAGACGTTCGGGTTCTCGAGCGCGGCGTTGACTTCGTTCAGCCGAAGCGCTTTGCGATCGTAGTCAAAGATACCTCCGCAGCGCTTCGGTGCGCGAGCTCAGGTCGGCCAGGGTGTTGCCGATCTGGTTGATGCGTTCGATGTCCATGATGTTGCCTGCTGGGAAAGACGCGGATTTTCGCATGGGGCCCATTCGGGGCGGCCTGACAGCCCTTGCAGGGCATCGGCGAGGGTTTGCCCGAAGGGGGGAAGCGCGAAGGCCATCCCTCATTGTCAGAAACCTGTAAGCGATCCGAGACGACAGTCCCACATCTTCCTTACAGGGTCCGGAATGCTGCTGCTTGTCTCGTCGGTGAAGCTCGTGGCGGAGATCGCCTTGCTCGCGCTGGCCGGGCAATTTCTTCTCGGCCTGATGGCCGGGCAGAAGCGCGAGACCAACTTCTTCTACAAGCTGCTGCAGGTGCTGACCGGGCCCTTCGTCAAGGGCATGCGCCTGATCACCCCGCGTGTCGTGATCGACCGCCACATCCCGCTGGCCGCCTTCGTGCTGCTGTCGACGGTGTGGGTCGTCAGCACGATCGTGAAGATCAACCTGTGCCTCCAGATCGGGATCGAACAATGTCGCTGAAAGGTCATTCCCTGGGCTACTGGCGCCTGAAGCTGCAGGCGATGACGCTGCTGGTGTTCGCCCGCAACGCCGGCGCCGAGCGCACCTTCGACACCATGCTGTCGCTGTGGCCTGGCGATGCGTATGCGCTGGCCAGCCGGGCCCACGTGCTTGCCGAGCGCGGCGCGCGCGATCTGGCCATCGCCGATGCGCAGGCGCTGGTGGCGCGCCATCCGCAGCGCAGCGCCGCCGACTGGTTCAACCTGGCCTACCTGCTCGAAGAAGCCGGCCGCTACGACGAGGCGATCCCGGCCTTCCGGCGCGCCGTCGAGCTCGATCCGAAGCTCGACCGGGCCTGGTACGGCCTGGGCTTGACGCTGATCCGCCTGCAACGCCTGGACGAAGCCGTCGAGGCCCTCAAGCACAACACCCAGCTGCAGCCGATGAGCCCGTACGGCTGGTACCAGCTGGCCCGGGTCCACCTGGACAGGCACGAACCCGACGAGACACGCAAGATCATCCGCCACCTGCACGGCTTCGAGCCCAAGGTCGCGGCACAGCTCGAGCGCGAGACCGGGCTGGCACCCTGATGCCGGCAGCTGCCGGTTCGAGGCTGTTTGTTGGTGTGGAAGTAAGGCGCCGCGCGAGGCGGTGAATCGAGGGCCGGGCTCACGCCCGGGTTTGGCAACTAGGAGGCACAGAGATGCAAATGCAATTGTCCGAAAGGCACCACCAGTACTGGCGTGCGAACCTGAGGATCACCTCGGTTCTGCTCGCGATCTGGTTCCTGGTGACGTTCGGGATCGGGTTCTTCGCCCGTGACCTGAACTTCACCTTCTTCGGCTGGCCGTTCAGCTTCTGGGTCGCGGCCCAGGGTGCGCTGATCGTCTACGTCGTCATCATCTGGTACTACGCCCGGCACATGAACCGGCTGGACCAGGAACACGGCGTTGCCGAGGAGGAATGACATGGCAGGCTTGAGTTTCGAACAAGGTTCCGGCGGCGGTGCCTCGGCCAACAAGGCCTTCAAGGCGCAGCTGAACAAGGTCTACACCTGGTACACCGGCGGCTTCCTGACCTTCATCTTGGTCCTGGCAGTGCTCGAGCAGATGGGCCTGCCGCGCAACTGGATCGGGTTCATCTTCCTGATCGCCACCGTGGCGCTGTATGCCGGCATCGGCATCATGAGCCGCACCACCGACGCGGCCGAGTACTACGTGGCCGGGCGGCGAGTGCCGGCGATCTACAACGGCATGGCCACCGGCGCCGACTGGATGAGCGCGGCCTCGTTCATCGGCATGGCCGGCACGCTGTACCTCACCGGTTTCGGCGGCCTCGCGTTCATCCTCGGATGGACGGGCGGCTACTGTCTGGTGGCGCTGTTCCTGGCACCGTATCTGCGCAAGTTCGGGCAGTTCACGATCCCCGACTTCCTGGGCGCGCGTTATGAGGGCAACCTGCCGCGCTTCCTGGGCATCGTCGCGGCGATCCTGTGCTCCTTCACCTACGTGGTGGCGCAGATCTACGGCGTGGGCGTGATCACCGCTCGCCTGTCGGGCCTGGCTTTCGAGATCGGCATCTTCGTCGGCCTCGGCGGCATCCTGGTCTGTTCGTTCCTGGGCGGCATGCGTGCCGTCACCTGGACGCAGGTGGCGCAGTACATCATCCTGATCATTGCCTACATGGTCCCGGTGGTGTGGCTGTCGGTCAAGCAGACCAGCGTCCCGATCCCGCAGGCGATCTACGGCTACCAGCTCGAGAAGGTCACCGCCTCCGAGAAGCGCCTGCGCGAAGACCCGAAGGAGAAGGAAGTCATCGCCGCCTTCAAGGCCAAGGCCGACGAGTTCGACGCCAAGCTGAAGGACATTCCTGCAGCGCTGGCCGCCGACAAGGACGCCGCGACCAAGAAGCTCGCCAGCCTGAAGGAGGCGAATGCTCCGGTGGCCGAGGTGCAGGCCGCCGAGAAGGCGCTCGCCGCGGTGCCGGCCAACGAGGCCGATGCCAAGAAGGCCTGGACGGCCGCCAAGACCGCCAACGCGGCACGGGCAGTGCCGCTGGGCGGCATGCCTTCGCACGCGCAGGTGTTCGCCGGCGACCCGAACGGCGACGAGAAGGCGCAAAAGGCCTTCGACGTGTCGCGCCGCAACTTCCTGGCCCTGGTGTTCTGCCTGATGGTGGGTACGGCCGCGCTGCCGCACATCCTGATGCGCTACTACACCACGCCGTCGGTGAAGGAGGCCCGCGAGTCGGTGTTCTGGAGCCTGTTCTTCATCTTCCTGCTGTACTTCACGGCGCCGGCCCTGGCCGTGCTCGTCAAGTACGAGGTCTTCAACGTGCTGGTGGGAACGCCGTTCGATCAGTTGCCGCGCTGGATCACCAGCTGGCAGCGTGTCGACCCGACCCTGCTGTCGGTCATCGACATCAACAAGGACGGCATCTTCCAGCTCGGCGAAATGAAGATCGGCGGCGACATCATCGTGCTGGCCACGCCGGAAATCGGTGGCCTGCCTTACGTGGTGTCGGGCATGGTGGCGGCAGGCGGCCTCGCGGCAGCCCTGTCGACCGCCGACGGCCTGCTGCTGACGATCGCCAACGCGCTGTCGCACGACCTGTACTACAAGATGATCGACCCGAACGCGCCCACGGCTCGCCGGGTGATGATCTCCAAGATGCTGCTTCTGGTGGTGGCCTTGGCGGCGGCGGCGGTGGCGGCGCAGAAACCGGCGGACATCCTGTTCCTGGTCTCGGCGGCGTTCTCGTTCGCGGCGGCGGCGTTCTTCCCAGCCCTCGTGCTGGGCGTGTTCTGGAAGCGCGCCAACAAGTGGGGCGCCTCGCTGGGCATGATCGCCGGCCTGGGCACGACGTTCTACTACATGGTCACGACCCAGCCCTGGCTGCGCGGCGTGTTCGGCGTCACCTCGCCGGTGCAGCTGTGGTGGGACATCCAGCCGATCTCGGCCGGCCTGTTCGGCGTGCCGATGGGCTTCCTGGTGATCCTGGTCGTCAGCCTGCTGACGCCGGCACCGAGCAAGGAGACGCAGGAACTGGTGGAGCACGTGCGCTACCCCGACCTGCGCCTGGGCAAGGCCTGATGAAGTTCTGACGCTTCGAGCTTGAAGCGAGGGCCCCGTCCGCAAGGACGGGGCCCTTTTTCATGGGCGCGGTCAATGCGCCACCGGTTCGAGGACGTCCAGAATCCGTCGATGACGACGCAAACTTCCTCCTGATGACCGGCACCCTCAGCATCTGGCTCGAGTTCGTGGCATGCATCGGCGTGATTGGTGTCGCCGGCTCGCGGCTCGTGCACTACGGCGACGCGCTGGCTGCGCTCACCGGCATGTCGCGAAGCTGGATCGGCATGATCCTGATGGCGACGGTCACCTCCCTGCCCGAACTGGTGACGGGGCTGAGCGCGGTGACCGTGGCATCCACGCCGGACATCGCGGTCGGTGACGCCCTGGGCAGCATCGTCTTCAATCTCGCCTTGCTCGCACTGGCAGAGATGCTCTCTCGGCGCGGTGGCCTGTACGGCAAAGCCGGCAGGACTCACGTGCTGACGGCGGCCGTGGGCGTTCTGATGATCGGCATCGTGCTGCTTGCGCTGAGAGTGGCCCGCAGCGCGACGGGCTGGGCATGGGGGCACGCGAGTGTGTTCAGCGTGGCCTTGATCGCTGTCTACGGCCTCGCCATGCGCGCCCTCTACATTTTCGAGATGCGCAGCGGCGCCCCGAGCCCGACCGCTTCCGCCGGCATGCCGCTGCGGCAGGCCCTCGGCGGCTACGCGCTGGCGGCCATGTTCATCGTCGTGGCCGGCATCTGGCTCCCGCTGGTCGGCGTGCGGCTGGCGCGCATCATGCTGTGGTCGGATTCATTCGTCGGGACGCTGCTCATCGCATTCGCGACCTCGATGCCGGAACTGGTGACGACGCTGGCCGCGCTGCGCATTGGCGCTGTCGACCTCGCGCTGGGCAACATCCTGGGCAGCAACCTGTTCGACCTGCTCATCATCGCGCTCGACGATCTCGCCCACCTGGGCGGCCCCATTTTTCGCGACGTCGATTCGGCCCATGCTGTGACCGGTCTGATCGCCGCCATCATGAACTGCGTGGTGATCGCCGCCTTGCTGCGACCACCGCGTTCGCGGCTCATCGGAACGCTGAGCTGGGCGGGGCTGTCGCTGGCTGTCCTGTACGTCCTGAGTGCCGTGGCCCAGTCGTCTCTCGGTCCGTAGCCCATTAGATCCCGGGGTCGAGTGAATCGCGTCGCCCGGACGGCCGACAATCGGCGCCATGTCAGCGCTCGGCGCCGATCCCGCATCGGCCAGGACGGGGAGCCCCGCCTGGGTGATCGGATTTGCCTATGTCACAGTCTTCCTGCTGCTGGACTGGGTCAGCTACATCCGGCCGTTCCAGGGCCTGAACATCACGCCGTGGAATCCGCAGCCGGCGCTGGCGGTCGCGCTGCTGCTCGGCAACGCCCGCTGGCTGTGGCTGGTCTGGCTCAGCCTGCTGACCGCCGAAATCGCCGTGCGCGGCGTTCCGTCGGAGTGGTTCGTCACCCTCGCGGCGACCGCGGCGCTCGCCCTGTCGTATGCCGCCATCGCCAGGGCCATGCAGTCCCGGCTCGACCGCTCCCTGGCATTGGCAAGGCGCCGCGACCTGATCTGGTTCACGGGCATCGTGGTGGCCGGAGCGCTGGTGAGCGGCATCGTCTATGTCTGCACCTTCGCTGTCGCCGGCCTGGGCCCGAGCGGCAGCCTGCTCGAGGCCGTCGTCCGCTACTGGGTCGGAGACGCGGTCGGCATGGTGGTGCTGTTGCCGATCCTGCTGGTTGCCACGGACCCGCTGCGCCGGGCTGCCTTGTCCGTCACGATGAAGAGCTGGGACTGGTGGCTGATCGCCTTGCTGATCTCCGCCTTGCTCGCCGTCGTCTTCGGGCGCGACGATCGCGACCACTTCAAGTTCTTCTATCTGCTCTTCCTGCCGGTGGTCTGGGCGTCGGCGCGCCTCGGCCTGCCCGGCGCCGTGTCGGCGGCCGGGCTCACGCAGGTCGGGTTGATCATCGCCGTCCAATCCGCCCCGAATCCCGACCTCACCGTGTTCGAACTTCAGGTGCTCATGGCGGCCGTGACGATGACCGGACTGCTGCTCGGCGTGGCTGTCGACGAACGGGAACGTGCCGCTGCAGAGCTCAAGGGGAGCCTGCGGCTCGCCGCCGCCGGGCAGATGGCCGCCGCCCTGGCGCACGAGTTGAGCCAGCCGCTGACGGCGATGAACAGTTATGCCGATGCGTCGCGGCTGATCGTTGCCGCCACCGGCATGTCGGACGAACAACGACTTGCGCGGCTGGCCGACGTGTCCGGCCGGATGGCCGACGATGCGCTGCGCGCCAGCGCCGTGGTCAAACGCCTGCGGGACTTCTTTCGCACCGGCAGCACCCAGCTTCGGCCCGTCGCGGTGACTCCGCTGCTGAACGAAGTCGTCGAGATGAATGCACGCAGGGCCGTGGCACTCGGCGTGCGGGTGGTGTGCGACATCGACGTCGGCACGCGAGAAGTCAGCATGGACACCGTGCAGATCGCCGTGGTCCTGCGCAACCTCGTCGCGAATGCGCTGGACGCGGCCTCCAGCGGCCAGCAGTCGCGCCAGGTTCGAGTGCGCGCCCGCGAGCACAAGGGCATGCTGCTGGTGGAAGTCCAGGACAGCGGCGGCGGCGTGACGACCGCCAGGCTGCAGTCGCTGTTCGAGGCCGGCCCCTCGGACAAGCCCGGCGGCATGGGCGTGGGGCTGAGCATCTGCCGCGCCATCGTCGAAGCCCACGGCGGTGCGCTGTGGGCCGAACCCGGCCCCGGGGGGCACTTCTGCTTTACCCTCCCGATCGGCGATTCCAAGGACCCTGAAGTGCTTCAGCATGCATCGTGACACCGTCTTCATCGTCGACGACGACGCATCGGTGCGCGATGCGCTTTCGCTGCTGCTGAGCCTGCGCGGCTACACCACGGCCACGTTCGCCAGCGCCGAGGACTTCCTCTCGGCGATTCAGCCGGCGTGGCGAGGCTGCGTCGTGCTCGACATCCGCATGCCGGGAATGTCCGGCCTCGAACTGCAGCGCAGCCTGCTCGACGCCGGGCCTACCTTGCCGGTGATCGTCATCACCGCGCACGGCGACGTTGCAGCGGCTCGCCAGGCGTTCCTGGCCGATGCCGTCGACTTCATCGAGAAACCGTTCGACGGCGAGCAACTGCTCGCAGCCATCGAAACGGCCCTGTCAGGATTGCGCACCGCGGCAAGCCCGCAGGAGCCGGTGGCGCGTAGCTCACCGGCAACGCCGCTGTCTGCGCGCGAACGCGAAGTCATGTCGCTCATGGTCAAGGGCCTGCACAACCGGCGCATCGCCGAAGCACTGGGGATCAGCCCGCGCACCGTGGAGGTTCACAAGGCGCGCGTCATGGAAAAGCTCGGCGTCAAGAACCTGGTCGACCTGGTGCGCCTGGTCGACCAGGGCCGAGCCTGAGGCTTTCGGCCGCCGATCCGGAGTGCCCGTACGGGCCAGGCCGTACGGTGGTGCGCGAATAGCCCGCAAGGGCACCAGCGCCTAGTCTCCCGCGTGGAGGAGACTGCGCGTGCCCGCACCTGAAGCTGCTTTCAAGATGATCCCATCGCGACGCCCCGTCGCGGCGGAACGATGAACCGGCTGTGGCCGGTCTTGTTGCCTGAACTGCGCCAGTTTCCGGCGGTCGAGCAAGACGGGGCCCTGAAGGCCGCTCGCGACACCGAGCTCGACATGCTCGAACTGCTGGGCATGGCGGCCGGGCTGGTCGCGGTGACCGCGCTCACCCGTTACAGCGTGGCCGACCCGGGCCTGTCGAGCCGATTCGGCGCGGCCGTACTCAACTTTGCGCTCGCGATGCCGCTGCTGGCGGTCTTTCTCGGTCCCTTCCACGTTCGCCGGCTGCGCCGCGGCCTGCGTGATCGGCTGCGCAGACGGGAGCGCCCATGACCACCATCCAGATGGTGGGCGCGGGCCTCTTTGCGGTGGCCCTGGTCCACACCTTCTCGACCAAGTTCTTCGAGCGCATGGCACATCGCCGGCCCGATCACGCCGGCATCTGGCACCTGCTGGGCGAAGTGGAGGTCGTGTTCGGCTTCTGGGCGATGGTGCTGGTCGTGGCGATGATGGCCACGCAAGGGCGCGAGGCGGCGACGGCCTACCTGGACTCGCGCAACTTCACCGAGCCCATGTTCGTCTTCGCGATCATGGTCATCGCCGGCAGCCGCGCGGTGCTGCAGATGGCGCGCGACAGCGTCCACACGATCGCGCGCTTCGTCCCGCTGGGCGGGGGCATGGCCTTCTTCTTCGTGGCGCTGGCGTTCGTGCCCTTGCTGGGCTCGCTCATCACGGAGCCGGCTGCGATGACGCTGGCGGCCATGATGCTCAGAGACCGCATCTTCAGCGTCGGCGGCGTCTCGCAGAAGCTCAAGTACGCGACGCTCGGCGTGTTGTTCGTGAACATCTCGATCGGCGGCACGCTCACCCCGTTCGCGGCTCCACCCGTGCTCATGGTGGCGGCGAAGTGGAACTGGGACGTGTGGCACATGCTCGCGCACTTCGGCTGGAAGGCGGCGATAGCGGTCACCGTCAACGCGCTCGCCACGGCGCTGGTGTTCCGGCGCGAGCTGGCGGAACTGCCGCGCGCCCATGGCGATCGTGCGGCTCGCCTGCCTGCATGGGTTTGCGCGCTGCACCTGCTCTTTCTCGCCGGCGTGGTCGCCTTCGCGCATCACCCGCCCGTGTTCATGGGCCTGTTCCTGTTCTTCATGGGCTTCGCGACCGCGTATCCGAAGTTCCAGGACCGGCTCATCCTGCGCGAAGGTCTGCTGGTGGCGTTCTTCCTGGCCGGCCTGGTGGTGCTGGGCGGGCAGCAGCAGTGGTGGCTCGAGCCCCTGCTTCGCGGCATGGACGCCACCACGGTCTACTTCGGTGCGACTGTGCTCACCGCGGTGACCGACAACGCGGCACTGACTTACCTCGGCTCGCTCGTCGAGGGCTTGAGCGACGAGTTCAAGTACGCACTGGTGGCGGGTGCCGTGACGGGCGGTGGCTTGACCGTCATCGCGAACGCGCCCAACCCCGCCGGCTTCGCCATCCTGCGCGGCCATTTCGAAGACGAAGCCATTCATCCCCTGGGCCTGCTCGTCGCGGCGCTGCCGCCCACGCTGGCGGCGGTTCTGGCGTTCCAGCTGCTCTGACGGAGGCATCCATGATCGAGGACTTCTGGGTTGGTTCGGTGGCCTGGTGGCACACGGTCACGCCGGAGTTCGCCTTCCTGCTCGCGTTGCCGTTCGCGGTGGCTGCGGCCGGGCTTGCGGCAGCTGGCCTGAGGCGCCGGCGGAAGACCGGCGCTGCGGTGACGTGCGGCAGCCGTCCCGGCGACACCCGGCCTTGATCCAGCGCGTCGCCGGCCAGGTGGCCGCGCCTTACCATCGCGGGCATTCACGATCGAACGCCCTCGATGAGCAACGCCACCACGCCGTCTTCCAGCCTGTTGGCCAACCTGCGCGGCGAACTGATGCGCCACGCGCCGTTCGCGCAGATGCAGCCGGACCAGGTCGACCGCTTCATCGCACAAGCGCAGCAGGCCTACTTCGCACCCGACGAGACGGTGCTCGCGCCGGAATCCGGCGTCGTCGAGCACCTGCTCTACATCCGCCAGGGCAGCGTGACGGGGCGGCGCGGCCTGGCCGATCAGGCGGGCGGCTTCCAGTACGAGGCGGGTGATCTGTTCCCGGTGGGCGCGGTGATGGGCGCGCGTGCCGTCACCGCCACCTACCAGGCCGCCGAGGACACCTTCTGTCTGATGCTGCCGGTGGCGGCCGTGCAGGCACTGGCGGCGCAGAGCGCGCCCTTCGCCGACTTCCTGAACCGGCGTGTCATGCAGTTCCTCGAGCTGTCGCGCCGCACGCTGCAGGCCGCATACGCTTCGCAGACGCTGGCCGAGCAGTCGCTCGAGGGGCCGCTGGGCTCGCTGCCGCGCAAGCCGCCGGTGTGCGTGGCGCCGCAGACGCCGCTCGCGCAGGCGCTGGCCACCATGCACGAGCGGCGCATCGGCTCGGTGCTGGTGGCCGACGCCGCCGGCGCGCCGCTGGGCATCCTGACGCGGCACGACATTCTCGGCCGCGTGACGCTGCCGCAGCTGCCGCTGGCCACGCCGATCGAGGCGGTGATGACGGCGCCGCTGCGCACGCTCACCGTGGCCGACACCGCGCAGGACGCGGCGCTGCTGATGTCGCGCCACGGCATCCGGCACGTGCCCATCCTCGAGAGCGGGCGTGTCGTCAGCATCGTCTCCGAACGCGACCTGTTCGCGCTGCAGCGCCTGTCGCTCAAGCAGGTGAGCACGGCCATCCGAGCGGCGCCCGACGTGGCCACGCTGCGCCAATCGGCCGCCGACATCCGGCGATTCGCACGCAGCCTGCTCGGCCAGGGTGTGCGCGCACGCCAGCTCACCGAGCTGATCAGCCACCTCAACGACCTTCTTGCCGAACGGCTGGTGACGCTGGTCGCGCAGCGGCGCGGCCTCGACCTGGCGCGCGCCTGCTGGCTGGCCTTCGGCTCCGAAGGGCGCGGCGAACAGACCATCTCCACCGACCAGGACAACGGCCTGGTGTTCGACAGCGAGCACCCCGATCGCGACCGGCCGGCGTGGCTGGAGTTCGCGCGCGAGGTCAACGAAGGGCTCGACCAGTGCGGCTACCCGCTGTGCAAGGGCAACGTGATGGCCAGCAACCCCGAGTGCTGCCTGACGCCGGCGGAGTGGCTGCAGCGCTTCGGGCACTGGATGGAGCACGGGGCGCCCGAAGACCTGCTCAAGGCCAGCATCTTCTTCGACCTGCGCGCGGTCGCCGGCCGTGAGGAACTCGCTGCACCGCTGCGCGAGCTGCTCACGCAGCGCGCGCCGCAGCTGCCGCGCTTCATGAAGCAGCTGGCCGACAACGCGCTGACGCACCGCGCGCCGCTGAACTGGCGCGGCGCGATCGACGTGAAGGCGCTGGGCGGCCGCGAGGTGATCGACCTGAAGCTGCAGGGCACGGCGATCTTCGTCGACGTGGCGCGCCTGTACGGGCTGGCGCACGGCGTGGCCGCCACCGGCACACGGGCGCGGCTCGAGGCGGTGGGCCGGGCGCTCGCGCTCGAACCGCAGGAGAGCGAATCCTGGGTCGGCGCCTTCGAGTTCCTGCAACTGCTGCGGCTGCAGGTGCAGCTCGACGCCGGCAGCCGCGAGGCCGTGAGCGCCCCTGACGGCAACGCCAACCTGGTCGACGTGGCCGCGCTGAACGACATCGACCGCCGCATGCTCAAGGAAAGCCTGCGCATCGCGCGGCGCCTGCAGCAGCGCATGGAACTGGACTACCAGCGATGATGGGCTGGTTCTCGCGGCGTGGTGCGGCGGCGGCCGACGAAGGGCGCTGGGTGGTGCTCGACGTCGAGTCCAGCGGGCTGGATGCCTCGCGCGACCGCCTGCTCGCCATTGCCGCCATCGCCTTGCGCCGTGGCGCCGGCGCGCCGCGCATCACGCTGGGCGACAGCTTCGAGGTGGTGCTGCGCCACGAGGCCGCGCCGGTGGACAAGGCCAACATCCTGCTGCACGGCATCGGTGTTGGCGCGCAGGGCCAGGGCGTGGAAGCCGCGCAGGCGCTGGCCGAATTCGAGCGCTGGGTGGGCGTGTCGCCGCTGATCGGCTTTCATGTCGCCTTCGACGAGACGCTGATCCAGCGTGCGATGCGCGCCGCGCTGGGCCGGCGACTGGCGAACCCGTGGATCGACCTGGCCGATGTCGCGCAGGTGGTGCGGCCCGACGTGTCGGGCCGGTCTCTGGACGACTGGATGGCGGCGCTCGGCGTGCAATGCGCGGTGCGTCACCAGGCTGCCGCCGACACGCTGGCCACGGCCGAACTGCTGCTCAAGCTGTGGCCGAAGGTGCTCGACCAGCGCGCGGGGGACGATTGGCACGCCTTGTCGCGCCTGGCGGCGCAGCGGCGCTGGCTGCCGCGCTGACCCGCTCAGCCCTGCAGGTTGCTCAGGAACTTGCCCGCGAACTGGGCTGCCGCGCCGCCGCCGCGCGCATTGGCGATGTAGGCCACGGCCCGCTCCAGCGCGACACGCAACTGGTCGGCGTCGGTCGCACGTTCCATCCGAAGGGCCAGGGTCTCGGCCTCCGGGCCGAGCAGGTCGTTGATGGCGCGCACGGCGTCACGGCGGGTGGCCTCGAACTCGACGACGGCCATGCCCGAGGCCGGCGCAGGGGCCGCAACCGGTGGGGCCGCCGCCGTTTCCCGGGCGGGCGCGGCTTTGGTGGCCACCACCTCGATCAGCCCCGCTTCCAGCAGGGCCTGCAGCGTTTCGTCGGCCTGCTGCACGAGCTTGCCGAGTTCGGCCTCGCTGCGTTTGCCATCGACGAGGATCAGCGTCGAGCGCGCGCGGGGTGACAACCTGCGAGCCCGGGTCTCGATCTCGTTCTGGCCGTCTGCGGTCTTGGAGTAGATGGTCGCCATAGGACAGGGCGCATGTTACAGAAAACTGACCCCGGGCTGACGCAGAAACGCGTCATCGCCCATCATCTGCGTGTCGTGTGGCACATCTCGCGGCGCCTTGGGATGGCGTCGGCTGGCGGGCGGGAGGCCGTCAGAGGTCGATCGGCCACTGGTGGCCGCATTTGCGGCAACGCACCTGCAGGCGATTGGCAGCCACGTTCTCGTCGATCAGCTCCAGGCGTGCGTAGGTGTCGCAGCGGGCGCAGGTTGCCTGGTTGGCGACGAACTCGGCGTGGTTGAGCAGGTAGAGGTAGCGGCGCAGGGACAGCAGCCCGATGGCGGCGCTGGCCAGCGCGGCGGCGAGCACCTGCAGCTGATCCGCCAGCGCCGCCCGCGGGCTGTAGGCCTCGGCGCAACCGAGCAAGCCCAGGGTGGCGAGCAAGAGCAGCACGAGGTTGGCATGGCTTTGCAGCAATTCCCGCTCGTACCACTTGCGGAAACCGATGCGACGGATCGTCTTGCCTGCACTCATAGCGACCACTCCGCTGGCGGGCCGTGATGCGTGGCCGCTGCGGCCATCTTCGCACGCGCGGCGGGTTGCTGCAGGCGCGCTCAGGCCAGGAAGGCTTCGATCCGTCGCGCCAGCGCCTCGGGCTGGTCGTGGTGCAGCATGTGGCCGGCCGGCGAGAGGCGGTGCCGCTCGACCTGCGCCACCGCAGCCAGCCGCTCGTCGAACTCGCTGCGCGGGTAGCGGTGGCCCCACCATTTCTCGATGTCGGTGCGGTCGCCGTCCACCCACAGCAACGCCGCACGGATCTGCTTCCAGCAGGCCAGCACCTCGTCGACGCGGTAGAGCATCGGATTGGTGCGCTTGTGGGCCGGGTCGCCCAGAATCTCCCACTGCCCGTCGGCCGCCTGGCGCGACCAGTGCGGCGCCAGCCAGGCCGCCTTGTCTTCCGGCAGCAGCGGGTTGGTCTTGCGCAGCCGTGCGGCGACCTCGGCCACGCTGGCGTAGCGGCGCAGTTCGGCCGGCTCTCGCAGCTCGTCGAGCCACTGCCGGTACCGCTTGGGCGCTTGCGCCGGCATGGTCTGCGGCATGCCGAAACCTTCGAGATTGATCAGCCGGCGGATGCGTTCGGGCCGCACGCCGGCGTAGATCATCACCACGTTGCCGCCCATGCTGTGGCCGAGCAGGTCGACCGGCTGCGCGGCCAGGCCGAGCTCCGGGTGCGCGAGCAGCGCGTCCAGATCGCCCAGGTAGTCGGGGAACCAGTAGCTGTCGCCGCCGCCGCTGTCGCTCAGGCCGAAGCCGCGCCAGTCTGCAGCGACCACGTAGCGCTCGCCGGCCAGCGCATCGACCATGAACTGGAACGAGGCCGCCACGTCCATCCAGCCGTGCAGCAGCACCAGCGGCGGCCGATCGGGCGTGGCGAGCGCCGGGTCGCCCCAGGCGAGCAGGTGGTAGCGCAGGCCGCGCACGGTGACGAACAGGCTGCGCGCCGGGCGGCGCGCGACGTAGACGGGTGAGCTCATGCAACGGACTCTAGTGGCATTCGACGACGCTCGCTGTCGATGGCGGGACAGCGCCGTCCGACTCCATGGACAATGGCGCGCATGAGCGCTTCCCCCCCTTTCACCCTGCGCGCCGCCGAGCTGCGCGATGTCGATGCCATCGTCGGCCTGATCCGCGAGCTGGCCGAGTTCGAGCAGCTCACCCACTTGCTGCAGGTGACGCCGCAGACACTGCGCCCGCACCTGTTCGGCGACAAGCCGGTGGCCGAGGCGCTGGTGGCCGAGGCCGATGCCCGTGTGGTCGGCTTCGCGCTGTTCTTCACCAATTTCTCCACCTTCCTCTCGCGCCCTGGGCTGTACCTCGAAGACCTGTACGTGCAGCCGGCGCAGCGCGGCAGCGGCATCGGCCAGGCGCTGCTGGCGCGGCTGGGCACGATCGCGCTGCAGCGCGGCTACGGCCGCTTCGAGTGGAGCGTGCTCGACTGGAACGAGAACGCGATCCGCTTCTACGAGAAGATGGGCGCCACGGTGATGCCCGACTGGCGCATCTGCCGCGTCACCGGCGACTCGCTTCGCCGCCTCGGCGAGGGCAACGCGTGAGCGGTGACATCACTGCATTGATCCAGTCGGCCAACCATGGGGCCGAGGACGCGGTGGACAGGCTCTACGAACTGCTCTACGCCGAGCTGCGCCAGATTGCGCATGCCAAGCTGCGCGGCGGCCAGGGGCCGACGCTGCTGGACACCACCTCGCTGGTGCACGAGTCCTACCTGCGGCTGATCAAGCTGAAGCAGTTGCGCGTGGAAGACCGCTCGCATTTCCTCGCCTACGCGGCGCGGGTGATGCGCTCGGTCGTGGTCGACCTGGTGCGCGAGAGCCGCGCCGAGCGACGTGGTGGCGATCAGCTGATGGTCACCTTCGACACCCAGGCCGCCGACGCGCAGCCGGCCTCCAGCGACGAAGTGCTGCAGGTCCACGAGGCGCTGCAGGAGCTGGCCGCGATCGACGAGCGCCTCGTGCGCGTGGTCGAGATGCGCTACTTCGTCGGCCTGGAGATGGACGAGATCGCGCAGGCGCTCGGCGTGGCCAAGCGCACCGTGGAGCGCGACTGGGAGAAGGCGCGCAGCTTTCTCTACGCGAGCCTCAAGCGTGGCTGATCGCGCCGCGGCCATGGCGGATGGCCGGGCGCGTTTGCGTATGCCTGCAGGACTGCGCACCACATTCCCATGAACCTGGCCCGCGACGACTGGTCTGCCCTGCTGCGCCTGCTCGACGAAGTGCTCGAGCTGCCGCCGGCCGAGCGCAACGCCTGGCTGGCTGCGCGCGAGGCCTCGCTGGGCGCGCTGGCGCCGGCGCTGCGCCAGCTGCTCGACGAGCGGCGCGCCATCGAGACCGGCACCTTCCTGCAGGCGCTGCCGGTGCTGGCCACGGGGCCCGCACCGGCCGGCCTTGCGATGGGCCAGCACATCGGGCCCTACGCGCTGCTGCGCGAGCTCGGCCAGGGTGGCATGGCCAGCGTGTGGCTGGCCGAGCGCGCCGACGGCGCTCACCGGCGCGAGGTGGCGCTCAAGCTGCCCTGGCTGGGCGCGCGCGCCCGCGTCATCGGCGAGCGCTTCGCGCGCGAGCGGGAGATCCTCTCGGCGCTGACGCACCCGCATATCGCCTCGGTGCTCGACGCCGGCCTGGATGGCACGCAGCCCTGGCTGGCCCTCGAGTACGTGCAGGGCGAGCCGATCACCGCCCATGCGGCGGAACACGCGCTGCCCATTGCGGCAAGGCTGCGCCTGTTCCTGCAGGTGCTGCAGGCCGTGCAGCATGCGCACGCGCAGCTGGTCATCCACCGCGACATCAAGCCGGCCAACGTGCTGGTCGACGAGCGCGGGCAGGTCAAGCTGCTCGACTTCGGCGTGGCCAAGCTGCTGGACGACGACGGCGCGACGCAGGACACCGAGCTCACCCGGCTCGGCGGCCGCGCGATGACGCCGCAGTACGCCTCGCCCGAGCAGGTGGCAGGCCACGCACTGGGCACGGCCAGCGACGTCTACTCGCTCGGCGTGCTGCTCTACGAACTGCTCACCGGCCGGCTGCCCTACACGCTCAAGCGCGCCACGCCGGCGGCGCTGGAGGAGGCGATCCTCGACGCGCAGCTGCGCCCGCCCAGTGCCGTGGTGGCAGACAAGGCCGCTGCGCGCGCGCTGCGCGGCGACCTCGACACCATCGTGATGAAGGCGCTGGCTGCGCTGCCGGTCGACCGCTACGGCTCGGCGGAATCGATGGCACAAGACATCGATCGTCACCTGCAGTCCTTGCCGATCCTGGCCAGGCCCGCCGGTGTGGGCTACCGGCTGCGCAAGCTGTGGGCGAGACAGAAGCTGGCGATGACGGCCGCGACGGCGGTGGGGCTGTCGCTGCTCATCGGGCTGGGTGTCGCCTACTGGCAGGCTCTGGAACGCGACCGGCAGTTCCACCTCGCGCAGCAGCGCCTGCAGCAGGCCGAGACCGCACTCGACTTCGTCACCCAGGTGGTGACCGAATCGCTGCAGGCCGGCGAGACGGTCAGCCGCGATGCCTTCGTGCAGCGCAGTGAGGCCCTGCTGCAAGGCGCATCGCTGACCGTGCCGACCGAGCGGCTGCTGGTCGCCAACACCATCGCGGTCTGGGCCGCATCGTTCGGGCAGTACGAGCGCGCCGACGCGCTGCTCACCCGCGTGCTCGACGGGCTGCCGGTCGACCTCGACCCGACACTCGCCGCCACGGTCCGCTGCAACCGCGCCGTCATGCGCGCCAGCCAAGGCCAGGAAGAGGGCGCGCCGGCCGAGCTCGACGCGATGATCGCGCTGCTCGACGCGAAGGGCGGCGACTCGGACTGGGAGTGCCGCTACAAGCGGGCGCAGTTGCGGCGAAACGGCAACGATGCGGCCGGGGCCTTGGCTGACATCGAGCAGGCCTTGCGCAGCTTCGAGGCCGCCGGCTATCGCTCGGCCCACAGCCGCGCCATCCTCGTGGCCGAGCATGGTTATGCACTCAGCCTGAACGGCCGGATCGCACAGGCCGAGGAGCGCTACGCAGCGGCGGTCGACATGTTGCGCCGCGCCGGGCGACAGGACTCCGCCTTTGCCGGCACCGTGCACAACAACTGGGGCAACGCGCTGATCGCGGCCGGTCAGCCCCGCGCGGCCATCGCGCAGTTCGATCGAGCCCTCGAGATCGGCCGGCTGGTTGCGCCGCTGGGGGCGCCGCCGGCGTTCGCGTGGCTCAACCGTGCCCAGGCGCTGCGTGGGGCGGGCGCCTGGCGCGACGCGCTGCAGGCGTACCAAGCCGGCTTGCAGGTGGCGCGCGAGCAGCATGCCCAGCCCTCAGAATTCTTTGCGCTGGTAGGCATGGCCGCGACTGCCGATGCGCTGGCCCAAGGCGACGACGCACGGCGCTATCTCGCCGAGGCCAGGCAGGTGGCCGAACGGCTCCAGCTGCCCGCCGGCTCGCCGACAGCCCTGGGCCTGCGCATCACCGAGGCGGTGCTGCTGAAGAGCGAAGGGCAGCTGACCGAGGCGGACCAGCGACTGGCACGCATCACCGAGGAGGTGGCGTCGCTCGGGCTGAAGGGCAACATCCCGTCCGCCTTGCGCATCCTGCGTGCCGAGATCGCGCTGGGCCAGGCGCATGCCCCGGAGGCCGGCGCGCTGGCCTCCGAGGCCCTCGATCTGGCCCGGGCCGCGCAGGGCGGGTTCGCCCACTCGGTGCTCACCGGGCAGGCCTGGCTGGTGCTGGCGCAGTCCCAGCAGGCGCAGGGCCAGGCTGGCGTCGCGGCGAGTTCCGCGCGGCAAGCCGTGACGCAGCTCGAGGCGTCCGCGAGTCCGGACTACCCCAAGCTGCGGATCGCCCGGCAGATGCTGCAGTGAGCAGCGGGCCCGGTCGGCCTCAATCCAGGCCGCCCACCGTGTAGAGGCAGCGCCCGCTCCACACGGTGCGGCTCTTCGTGCGCTCGGGCTGGGGCGCGTGCACGGTCAGCGCCAGACGGCAATCGTTGTTCACGAGGTTCTGGCCACCGGGTGAGGTCAGCGGCACCGTCGGGCCGGCCGGGCCGATCGGGCCGCCGTAGAGGTCGGTTTCGACGCCGTTGCTCGTCACGTAGAGCGTCCACTCGTAGCCCAGCGTCTCGCCGGCCGGGTTCTCGACCTCGGCATGCGCGCTGTGGCGCGGCGGTGCGGCGTCGCCGGCGCGGGCGATGCAGCCGAGGCTGCGCAGGTCGATGGTCTGGCCGTCAGCCACCGGCACGTCCAGGCAGGCATTGAGGAGGCCTGCCGGCTGGCGCGACAGCACCTGCGCCGCGCTGATGCGCGGGTAGGGGTTGGCCGCCGGCGGCAGCACGTTCACGTTCAGCAGCGTGGTGACGGCCAGGCCTTCGGTGTCGGTGGTGCTCACGCTCACCGTGCGCCTGCCGATGCCGTTGAACGTGACCGACTGGTTGCAGCCGCTGGTGCCCGAGAGGGTGTCCGGTGCCGTCACCGTCCAGCGCGAGCGTGTGCAAAGGCCGGTCGCGTCGGGTTCGTTGAGATCGGCGGGCTGGGCCGCGATGGCGTAGGGCTCGCCCTGCCGCGCATCGCCGCTGGCCAGCAGCCTCAGCGTCGGCGCCGTGTTGGCCACGTCGACCGCCACGCCCACGCGCACCGACTGGCTGCCGTACGAGGCGGTGAAGCCCAGCAGGTGGCGCCCGGTGGCACTGAAGGTGTGCGGCGCGCGGGTGCCGCCGAGCACCGCGCGGTCGGTGATCCAGGGGCCGTCGTAGAGCACGCCTTCGACGTCGGAGCGGATCACCATGTGCACCGCGCGGGCGACAGGGTGCGCCACGCTGACCATCGCCGCCAGGTCGCGCTCGACGCGCAGGTCGGCGGTGGCGTCGGGCGCGGCGGTCACCGTGGGCGGTGTGCCACCGCCCGGCGCGGCCTGCTCGGCCGCCCAGGCGCTGCCGCGCGTGTCGTCGAACAGCGGCTGGGTGATCACGTCGAACACCTGCTGCGCGTAGGCCACGGGCAGGTAGGCGTAGCCGCTGTCGCCGAAGGCGCAGCCCCAGGAATTGCGCACGATGAAGTAGCCGCCGCCGGGCACATCGCTCGGCTGGCCGACCTGGGCAAGCTGATCGTTGCTCAGGAAGCCGACCAGCAGCACCGCATGCTGGCCGAGCGAACTGCTGACTGTCTTGCCGCCGGCGTCGATGCGCGTGGTCGAGAAGTCGGTGACGACGCCGGGCGCATCGCCCGCGTTGCGCACGTTCGAGAAACCCGGGTGGAGCTGCATCTCCGCCAGCAGCGGCACGCCCTGCGCGAGCAGCTCGGTGTAGCTGGCCAGCGCGAAGTCCTGCCCGCGGATCCACAGCGTCTTCGCCGGCGAGGCGGCCGTGCCCGGGCCGCGATAGTCGATCAGCTCGTGGGCGCAGAAGCGCCCGAAGCGGCCGTCGGTGCAGTGCAGCGGGCTCTGGTGCGACGAATCGCTGCAGCTGCCCTTGTTCGGCCCGATGCCATAGGGGTCGCACAGCCGCGTGAACACGCTCATCGAGGGCCGGTTGGGCGAGGGGTTGTAGGTCCACACGCTTTCCGGCGGCAGCAACTGGCCCAGCCGCACGGCCTCGTCGAGCACGCTCTTGACGCCGGCCGACTCCACCGAGCTGTTGGGAAACCAGGTCAGCCGCACCTTGTTGATCAGGAACTGCTCGCTGAGGTTGACCATGCGGTCTGACTGCACCTGCTCGCGCATCTCCAGCGCCGCAGCGATGGCGAAGGACCAGCAGGTGTTGCGCTGTCCCTGGTCCTTCACTGGCGGCAAGAAAGCCTGAAGCGGGAACCAGTAACGCGCTGCCAGGTGCTCGGGCGCACAGGTGCTGCGGGCGTCGCGGCCGGCGCCAGGCTCCAGGGCCAGTGCGTGCGCGCGACCGTTCGCACCCCCGCTGCCGGCCGGTCGAGGCTGGGTGCCACGCGCAGCGCCGTGCGTGGCCTGCCAAGCCGCGAGGCGGCTGTCGGCCTCGGCGCGCGCGGCGTTGATGGCTTCCAGCGCCTGGCCGGCCAGGCTGTCCGGCGTGGGCAGGTTGGCGCGCACCTCGTCGGCGAGCAGGCGGTACAGGGTGCGGTACAGCGCCAGTGCGTTGTCTGGTTGCTGGCTGGCCCGGTGGGCCGAGGCGAACGACTGCAAGGCGGTCGCCGGTCCGGTCACGCCAACCGGGCGCTCCAGTCCGGCCACGCTCAGTTCGCCATCGGCCAGCGGATCGGCCGCCGCGGACAGCTGTGCGAGCAGATCCTGCGCCGCCGGGTTCTCGGCCGCGCTGGCGCGCAGGTAGGCGGTGTCGGCGTCGAGCAGCCGCTGGCGTTCGGCGGCCTGAGTTTGGTCGGCCGCCGGCCCGGCAAGCCGCCAGAGGCCCGCGGCCACGGCCTCGCGCAGTTCGTCGTCGCTGGCCGGCACGGCGCTGGTCGGGATCGTGTCCGCCCATCGGTTCGCCGGTGTCAGCACGCTGTCGGTCGGTGGGGGCTCGCTGCCGCCACCGCCGCCACCGCAGGCGCTGAGCAGAAGGGCGAGCAACAGGGCGAGCGGGCGCGTGGCCGCAGGCCGGGGAGTCGGGTAACGCATGGGAATCCTCCGCTGACGAGGCCCGGACGAGGCCTTCTATCGGGGAGTACGTGAAATTGCCTCGTCATCCGCCATGCCCGGCCGATGGCGGATGTGCGCCCGCCATTGCGTATTCCCAGGCAGGCCCCTTCATGGCGGGGCTCCACCCAGGGAGAACACGATGGACACGACACGACTGCAGCAGCTGCGGCGAGCCTGGCTCGCGGCGGGCTGCGCCTCGATGCTGCTCGGCGCCTGCGGCGGCGGCGCCGACGAGGGCAGTGCGCCTGCACCTGCACCCGCACCTGCACCTGCACCCGCACCTGCACCTGCACCAGCACCAGCACCAGCACCAGCACCAGCACCAGCACCCGCACCCGCACCGACCTGGTCAGCCGCGTCCTTGTTGGGCGCAGGCCCGGTGCCGATCGATGCGCGCCCGCAACTGGCAGTGAACGCCGCGGGCGATGCCGTCGCCGTGTGGTCGCAGCGGGTCGAAGGGCGGTACGCGGTGTTCGGCAGTGCTTTCCGCGGCGGCGGCTGGGGCGTGCCGCAGCTCATCCGCGCGAGCATCGGCGATGCCGTGGTGCCGCAGGTCGGAATCGATGCATCGGGCAACGCCATCGTGGCTTGGCGCGACTCCGACACCGACGGCCAGCCCGGCCAGACGCATGCGATGTGGTCGGCGCGCGGCACGCGGCAGGGCGACGGCTCGATCACCTGGACGGCCGGCTTCAAGCTGCCTGCGAGCCCGGAGGCCCTGGACGGCTACGCGCTCGCCGTGACCCCCGGCGGGCAGGCCGTGCTGGCCTGGCGCGAGTTCCGGCCCGCGGTCGCCGACCTGTCGGCGCAGCGCAACCTCGTCGTCGCCGAAGGCGACGGCACGACGTGGTCGGCGGCCGTGGCGATCGAATCGAGCGATGGCGACGTGGACCATCCGGCCATCGCCGTCGGTGCCGGTGGTGCGGTCGTGCTGGCCTGGGAGCAGGCCAGTGACACTGGCGCGCCGCAGGTGCTGGCGAGCCGCCGCGCCGGCACCTCGACATGGACCCTGCCGCAACTGCTGACGGTCGACGGCGGCCGCAACACCGTGCTGTCGACCCAACCGCGTGTCGCCGTGGCCGCCGATGGCCGCGCGCTGGTGGTCTGGCAGCAGAACGAAGGCACGCTGCGCAGCCTGTGGAGCAGCGCCGGCGACGCGGGTGGCGGCTGGTCGGCCGGCGTGGGCATCACCGAGCAGGGTGTCGCGCGTCAGTTCAACGAACCCGCGCTGGCCATCAACCCGGCCGGCCAGGCCCTGCTCGCCTGGGGCGATGCGAGGAGTTCGTTCAGCCAGGTCTTCGTGCGTGGCTACGACAGTGCCACCGGCAACTGGGGCACCGAGCTACAGGCCTCCACCGACAGCCTGCTGCAGCACACCGAGCAGCGCGTCGCCATCGACGCCCAAGGGCGGGCCACCGTGGTGTGGCGCGGTTCGTCCGCCAACCCGCATGCGTTCGCGCGCAGCCTCGACAGCGCGGCGCGCTGGCTGGGCGCGCCGGTGCGCATCGACAGCCCGGCCGACGATGCGAGCTTCGACCCGCAGGTCGCCGTCGACGGCACCGGCACGCTGATCACCGTCTGGACGCAGTTCAGCGGCAGCGTCGGCAAGGTGTGGCAGGCGACGGCGCCATGAACGAGGCGGGCTCGCTGTGGGAAGGCTGGCACGGCTTCCGTCGCCTGGCGGCGGTGTGCATGCTGGCCTTCGTCATCGGCTTCGCCGTCGAACAGGCCATGGAGCGAAGCGTGGTGGCCCCGGCCTGCGCCGCGCATGCGTCCGCGCACGGGCTCGTCTATCGCGGCGTGACGGTGCGCGGCCCGCGCGACGACGAGCCGGGCGCGCACTGCCTGTTCGGCCGCGGCGGCGACGACGAGACCAGCGCGGCCCTGCAGAAAGTGCTGCCCTTCTTCACCAGCCTGGCGATCGACTTCCTGCTCGACATCGAGTTCACCGTGCCGCTGTTCGCCGTGCTGCTCGCCGGCCTGACTGCGCTGGCGCTGCGACGGCGGCGCGGCGCGGCGTCCTGACCCTCAACCGGAGCCCTGTCTTCCCATGAATCACGAATCCCTTCACCAAGCTGTCGTGGGGCTGGCCGCGACACTGCTGCTCACGGCCTGCGGCGGCACCATGCCGGTCCAGCCGCAGGCGGCCACCGCGGCGGCACCGGCGGCGCGGCTGCCCTTTCGCGGCGAGCGCGTCGCCGTGACGATCTACGAATTCCGCAGCAGCGTGCCGGAGATCGGCGCGCGCGGCGCCACCGACATGTTCAAGACCGCACTGGCCGGCCAGGGCCGCTTTGCACTGGTGGAGCGTGCGCGGCTGAACGAAGGCGTGGTGCGCGAGAAGCAGATCAACGCCGCCGGCCAGAGCACCGGCAAGAGCGCGCAGAAGCCGCTGCGCGCGGCCGAGTACATCTTCGAGGCCAGCATCACCGAGCTGAGTGCCGGCGACCGGCAGACGCAGGGCGGCGTCAACGTCGGCGGGCTGCAGCTCGGCGGCGGCAGCGGCAGCGACGCGCTCGGCATCGACGTGCGCATCGTCGATGCCGCCAGCGGCGAGGTGCGTGATGCCGTCGCCGTGCGCCGGCCGCTGAAGAGCAGCGCCGCGCAGGTCTCGGGCACCGGCTCGCTGGTGCAGACGCTGCGCTCGATGCGCGGCAAGGACACCAGCCCGCTGGTGCCCGACCTCAGCCTGCAGACCAGCCGCAAGGACAGCGTCGACCAGGCGCTTCGCGGCCTCATCAACGACGCGGTGGCACAGCTCGCCGCTCGATTCTGAACAAGGAGAACGACATGAAGTCATACATCGGGCCATTTGCCTTGGTGCTGGTCGGCCTGGCGGCCGGAGGCGATGCCGCTGCCGACGCCGGCTGCACGGCGGTGGCGAAGGCCGCGCAGGCCGCGCTCGCCCAGCCGCGCATCCACGCCGCCATCGATTCGCCGCTCGACCCCGAGGCGGCGAAGATGGGAATGAAGCCGATGCTGGTGCACAGCATCGTCATCGACCGCGTGCAGTACAGCAATATGATCCGCGCGGGCTTCTCGAAGACGCCGCTGGACTCGCCCGAGATGCGCATGCTGGCCAGCGACCTCGGGCCCTTTCTCGTCGAGCAGGGCTGCAAGGCCGCTGGCAGCGAGCGCGTGGCCGGCCGCGACGCGCAGGTGATCACGGCCAGCGGCGACATGGGCCGCGGCGAGATCCGCTTCAAGCTGTGGATCGACAAGGCCAGCGGCCTGCCGCTGCGTGCCACCAGCGACGAACCCGACGTCGACGTCGAGGTGCTGCTCGACGCCGCATCGCGAAAGGGCAAGCCCGGCAGCGCCGTGAAGACGGCGCCCAACGGCAAGCGCGTGCTCGCCACCCACGCCTACCTGTTCGGCGACGCGGTGAAGCCGCCGGGCGCCAAGGGCGCTGTCGACAGCGCGGCACTCACCACCTTGCAAGCCTTGTTGAAAGGGACCCCATGAAGACGACGAAGCTCCTCCTCGCCCGTCGCGCTGCTGCGCTCGCATTCAGCTGCGCGGCTTCGCTCGCCACCGCCCAGACGGGCGCCACGAGTCGCGCGATCTCCTGGGGCGCCACGGCCAGCGTGCCGGCAGCGTCGCCTTCCGCAATCCGCTCGCAGATGGGCGTGCAGCCCGTGCCGTCGGGTGCCGCGCCGAAGGCCGCCCCGGCCAATGCACGCATCGCGCGGCCCGATGCCGCCGTGCTGGCGAAGGCCCCGCTGAAGGTGATTCGTGTGCCGGGCTCGCGCGCCGCGCCGCCGATGGGCGCGGCGCTGGCCGCGACCAATGCGCAGGTGCTTGCCGAAGCGCACGCGGCACCGGCGAGGTCCGGCGGACTGCCGATGCCCAAGGCGCGGCCGATGGTGGGCGAGCGCATTGCCGTGACCGGCGCAGCCGATGCGGCCGCGATGTGCATCCCCGGCAGCACGAGCGCGCCCAAGGGCGCGATCACGCCGGGCGGTCGCGTCTCGATGCGCGGCTGCGAGCTCGGCAGCCGCCGCGGCGAGATGCGCATGCTGGGCCAGTTCCCGGGCGGCATGGTCAAGCTGGTGGTCGAGGAGTGGACGCCACAGCTGGTCATCGCCTCGGTGCCGGCCGAACTGCGTGGCGTGGTCGACCAGGACGTGCGCATCCAGCTGGTGCCCGCCGCGGGCGCGGCGATGAAGGAGCAGCCCGGCCGCTTCCAGGCGCGGCGCGAGACGGTGGAGTTGCCCGATTCGCTGTTCGCCAACGTGAACTGCGCGCACCCGCAGCCCTCGGAGTGCACGCAGGAGACCCTGCTCGGCGCCCGCTGGGCCTCGGCTTGGCACAGCGGTGGCGATTCGCAGCGCGGCACCGATCAGTGGCGGCTCAGCGTGGGCCCGGCCTGGGAGCTGGAGCGCATCGAGCACCGGCCCGGGCAGGGCCTGTCGGAGCTGCGAGTGCAGCCGCGCAGCGGCAATCAGCAGATCGTGAACGTCGACTGGGTGTCGCGGCCCGGTGACTGGGGCTATCACGCGCAGTACATCATGCGTTTCTTCGTCATCGGGCCGGCTGGCGTGCCCTATACGGCGGGCCTGAACTGAGTGATTCCACGGCCCTGGGGCCGGCAGGGCCGGTGCCAGAATCGGCCGCATGGCTCCTCGCGCTCCTGCCGATCACCACGCTGCCCTGCACGCCGGCTTCCGCTGGCAGGTGCCCGAGTTCTTCAACATCGCCGAGGTCTGCTGCGCGCGCTGGGCGCGCGACACGCCGGCCGCGGTGGCGATCCGCTACGAGCATGAGGACGGCCGGGCCGCACAGTTCACCTACGCCGACCTGCAGGCCAACGCCAATCGCCTGGCCCACGCGCTGAAGCGCCTGGGCGTGCGGCGCGGCGACCGGGTGGCGGTGGTGATGCCGCAGCGCTTCGAGACGGCGGTGGCCAACATGGCCATCTTCCAGCTCGGCGCGGTGGCCATGCCGCTGTCGATGCTGTTCGGCCCCGACGCGCTGGAATACCGGCTGCAGCACAGCGAGGCGGTGCTGGCCATCGTCGACGAGAGCGCCATCGCCAACCTGCGCGCCGCGCGGCCCCAGTGCCCGACGGTGCGCCACGTCATCGCGGTCGGCGATGCAGCCGGCCAAGGCGACATCGACTGGGATGCGGCACTCGCGGCCGAACGCGCCGAGTTCACCACGGTGCGCACGAAGGCCGACGAGGCCGCGGTGCTGATCTACACCAGCGGCACCACCGGCCCGCCGAAAGGCGCACTGATCCCGCACCGCGCGCTGATCGGCAACCTCAGCGGCTTCGTCTGCAGCCAGAACTGGTTCCCCGACCTGTCAGGCCCCCTTCCCGCGGGGAAGGGGGAGCGGGGGAAGGGGGGCGTGAAGGCGGGGCGGCGCCCAGGCGCTGGGGGCCAGGACATGCGCAGCGTGTTCTGGTCCCCAGCGGACTGGGCGTGGACGGGCGGGCTGATGGACGCCTTGCTGCCCACGCTCTACTTCGGCCGCGAGATCGTCGCCTACCAGGGCCGCTTCGGCGCCGAGCGTGCGCTCGAGCTGATGGCGCGCCATGGCGTGACGCACACCTTCCTGTTCCCGACCGCGCTGAAGGCGATGATGAAGGCCGTGCCGCGGCCGCGCGAGCAGCACGCGCTGAAGCTGCGCGCCATCATGAGCGCCGGCGAGGCGGTGGGCGACGCGGTGTTCGCCTGGTGCCGCGACGCGCTCGGCGTGACCGTCAACGAGATGTTCGGCCAGACCGAGATCAACTACATCGTCGGCAACTGCGCGATCCGCTGGCCGGCGCGGCCGGGCAGCATGGGCCGCGCCTACCCCGGCCACCGCATCGCCGTGCTCGACGACGAAGGCCGCGAATGCCCACGCGGCACGCCGGGCGACGTGGCGGTGCACCGGCGCGATGTGCACGGCCACCCCGACCCGGTGTTCTTCCTCGGCTACTGGAAGAACGACGAGGCCACCCGCGCCAAGTTCACCGGCGACCCCGACGACTCGTGGTGCCGCACCGGCGACACCGCGGTGATGGATGCCGACGGCTACCTCTGGTACCAGGGCCGCAGCGACGACGTGTTCAAGGCCGCGGGCTACCGCATCGGGCCGAGCGAGGTGGAGAACTGCCTCGTCAAACACCCGGCGGTGGCCAACGCGGCGGTGATCCCCAAGCCCGACCGCGAGCGCGGCGCGGTGGTCAAGGCCTTCGTCGTGCTGGCGCCCGGTTTCGAAGGCAACGCGGCGCTGGTCGAGGAGCTGCAGCGCCACGTGCGCGGCAAGCTCGCGCCCTACGAGTACCCGAAGGAGATCGAGTTCATTGCCGCGCTGCCGATGACGACCACCGGCAAGGTGCAGCGCAAGGTGCTGCGCCTGCAGGAAGAGGCGCGCGCGAAAGCCTCGCCCTGAGCGATTGCACCTGCGCGACAGCCGCGCCGCCGCAGTCGCGGCACACTGTGGCCATGGACCCCTTGCCGCCCGACGCCGCCGCACTCGCCCCCACCGCGCTGATCGACAGCGACCACCCGGCGGTGGTCGCCTTCGCCCGCCAGCACGCCGTCGGCGCCGATGTGCGCGAACGCGCCGTCGCGCTCACGCTCGCCGTGCGCGACCGCTTCCGCTACGACCCCTACCGCATCGACCTGTCGACGCAGGGCATGCGCGCGAGCTCGGTGATCGCGCAGGGCTACGGCTGGTGCGTGCCGAAGGCGGCGCTGCTCGCCGCCGCAGCGCGCGCCGCCGGCATCCCGGCGCGCGTGGGATATGCCGACGTGCGCAACCACCTGAGCACCGAGCGGCTGCGCCGCACGCTGCAGACCGACGTGTTCGTCTGGCACGGCTACACCGACCTCTGGATCGACGGCGCCTGGCGCAAGGCCACGCCGGCCTTCAACATCGAACTCTGCGAGCGTTTCGGGTTGCTGCCGCTGGATTTCGACGGCCACGCCGACTCGATCTACCACCCCTTCGACAAGGCCGGCAACCGCCACATGGAGTACGTGAACCAGCACGGCGCCTTCGACGACATGCCGCTGGCGCGCATCGTCGAAGCCTTTGCGGCCACCTACCCGGCGCTGCAGGCCGAGACGGCGCAGATGCGTGCGGCCGACTTCGAGGCCGACGTGAAGCGCGAGGTGCAGCGATGAACACGCCGGCCGTGCCCGAGGGCTTCACGCGGCAGACCATCGGCGGCGAGTTCATCGTCGCCAACGGGCCGCTGTACGAGCGTTTCGATGCCGGCGTCTATCGCCTGGGTTTTCGCGTCGAGGCGCGTCACTGCAACACGATGGGCATCTGCCACGGCGGCATGATGGCCACCTTCTGCGACATGCTGTTGCCGATCACGGCGTTCTACGCCACGCCGGCGCTGCACGGCCGCTTCCTGCCCACCGTGAGCCTGCAGATCGACTACCTCGCGCCGGCGCCCAAGGGCGCCTGGGTCGAGGGCCAGGCGCAGGTGCTGCGCACCACGCGCTCGCTGGTCTTCGCACAGGGCCTCGTCACGGCCGATGGCCAGACGGTGGCGCGTGTCAGCGGCGTGTTCAAGATCGGCGCGGCGCGCGCGGACGAGGCCGACGCCGCGGGCTGAGCGGCGCAGCTCTGGAACTGCGCAGCGCAGGCGGCTCAGCTCAGGTCGACGCGGGCCAGCTTCGCAGGGCCTTCGCTGTGGCCTGAGCGGCGATCTTGATACGTTCTTGAACTGCGTTCGCGCAATCTTGCGAGCGCCTTGATGCCTGCATTCCTAGCATCTCTCCATCACCAAGGAGGATGTCATGGACCTCGCATTCATTGCCCTGGCCGGCGTGTTCTGGCTGGCGATCTTCGGCCTGGCCCGCGGATGTGCGCGGCTGCAGGGGCCGGGAGCACGGTCATGAGCGGCTGGGACGTGCTCGCGGCCGTGCTGGCCGCCGGATTGCTGGTCTATCTCGTGGCCGTGCTGCTGCGGCCGGAGGACTTCTCGTGAATGCCTCCGCCTGGGCGCAACTCGTCGTCTACCTCGCCGTACTGCTGGCGCTGGCCTGGCCGCTGGCCAGACTGATCGACGCCGTGATGGCGGGTCGTTTTGCCCTCGGCCGCCGGCTGGAGTCGCCGCTGTTCCGCATGGCCGGCATCCGGCCGGAGCAGGAATCAGGCTGGCTGCGCTACACCACCGGGCTGCTGATCTTCAATGGGCTGGGCGTGCTGGCCGTCTACGCCGTGCAGCGACTGCAGGGTGTGCTGCCCTTCAATCCGCAGGCGTTCGGCGCGGTGTCCCCCGACTCGGCGTTCAACACGGCCGTCAGCTTCGTCACCAACACCAACTGGCAGGGTTACGGCGGCGAGTCCACCATGAGCTACCTGACCCAGATGCTCGCGCTGACGGTGCAGAACTTCCTCTCCGCGGCCACCGGCATCGTCGTCGTCGTCGCACTGGTGCGCGGCTTCACGCGCCACTCGGCGCAGGCGATCGGCAACGTCTGGGTGGATCTCGCGCGTGTCACGCTGTGGATCCTGTTGCCACTGTCGTTCGTGTTCGCACTGGTGATGGCGAGCCAGGGCGTGATCCAGAACCTGTCGCCCTACGCCGAGGCGAAGACGCTCGAGGCAGGCTCCACCCAGACCATCGCGATGGGCCCGGTGGCCTCGCAACTGGCCATCAAGATGCTGGGCACCAACGGCGGCGGCTTCTTCAATGCCAACTCGGCGCATCCCTTCGAGAACCCGACTCCGCTGACCAACTTCCTGCAGATGTTGTCGATCTTCTCCATTCCCGCGGCGCTGTGCTTCGTGTTCGGGCGCATGGCGGGCGATCTGCGCCAGGGCTGGGCCGTGCTCGCCGCGATGACGCTGCTGTTCGTCGCCTTCGTCATCCCGGCCACGGTGTTCGAGCAGCAGGGCAATCCGGCGTTGGCGGCGCTCGGTGTCGACCAGGCGGCCACGGCCACACAACCGGGCGGCAACATGGAGGGCAAGGAAACACGCTTCGGCATCGCCGCGTCGACGCTGTTCGCCACCATCACCACGGCGGCGAGTTGCGGCGCAGTCAACTCGATGCACGACTCGTACACGCCGCTCGGCGGCCTGGTGCCGATGGTGCTCATCCAGCTCGGCGAGGTGGTGTTCGGCGGGGTCGGCTCCGGCCTGTACGGCATGCTTTTCTTCGCCATCATGGCCGTGTTCATCGCCGGGCTGATGATCGGCCGCACGCCCGAGTACCTGGGCAAGAAGATCGAGGCCCACGAGATGAAGATGGTGTCCATCGCCATCCTCGTCACGCCGCTGCTGGTGCTGGTAGGCACGGCCGTGGCGGTGGTCGCCGAGCCGGGCCGCGCCGGCATCCTGAACCCGGGCCCGCACGGTTTCTCGGAGGTGCTGTACGGGCTGTCCTCGGCCGCCAACAACAACGGCAGCGCCTTCGCCGGCCTGTCGGCCAACACACCTTTCTACAACGTGCTGCTGGCGGTGGCGATGTGGTTCGGCCGCTTCGGCGTGATCGTGCCGGTGCTGGCCATCGCCGGCTCGCTGGCCGCCAAGAAGCGCCTCGCCGCCACCGAAGGCACGCTGCCCACCCACGGCCCGCTCTTCGTGACGCTGCTGATCGGCACGGTGCTGCTGGTCGGCCTGCTGAACTACGTGCCCGCGCTGGCGCTCGGCCCGGTGGTCGAGCACCTGATGCTGTGGAGCAAGCCATGACCCGAAAGACCCTGACCCTGTTCGACCCGGCGCTGGTGCGCCCGGCCCTGGTCGACGCCTTCAGGAAACTGGACCCGCGAGTGCAGTGGCGCAATCCGGTGATGTTCGTCGTCTACGTGGGCAGCGCCTTCACCACCGCACTCGCGCTCGCCCAACCCGGCGCGTTCACCGCCGCGGTGGCGGTGTGGCTGTGGTTCACGGTGCTGTTCGCCAACTTCGCCGAGGCGCTGGCCGAAGGGCGCAGCAAGGCCCAGGCCGCCTCCCTGCGTGGCCTGAAGAAGCAGACCTGGGCCAAGAAGCTCGAAGGCGAGTACCAGCGCGGCGTGGAACGCACCGCGATGAAGTGGCACCCGCTGGAGGCCGACAACCTGCGCAAGGCCGACATCGTGCTCATCGAAGCGGGCGACACCATCCCCGCCGACGGCGAGGTGATCGACGGCGTCGCCTCGGTGGACGAGAGCGCCATCACCGGCGAATCGGCGCCGGTGATCCGCGAGTCCGGCGGCGATTTCTCGGCGGTGACCGGCGGCACGCGCGTGCTGTCGGACTGGATCGTCGTGCGCGTCACCGTCAATCCGGGCGAGACCTTCGTCGACCGCATGATCGCGATGGTCGAAAACGCCAAGCGGCAGAAGACGCCCAACGAGATCGCGCTGACGATCCTGCTGGTGGCGCTGACCATCGTGTTCCTCGGCGTGGTGGTCACGCTGCTGCCGTTCTCGCAGTTCGGTGTGGTCGCATCCGGGGCCGGCCAGCCGGTCAGCCTGGTCGTGCTGGTGGCGCTGCTGGTGTGCCTGATTCCGACCACGATCGCCGGGCTGCTCAGCGCCATCGGCGTGGCCGGCATGAGCCGCATGATGCAGGCCAACGTGATCGCCACCTCCGGCCGCGCGGTCGAGGCGGCGGGCGACGTCGACGTGCTGCTGCTCGACAAGACCGGCACCATCACGCTGGGCAACCGGCAGGCCAGCGCCTTCATCCCGGCGCCGGGCGTGAAGGAGGCCGACCTGGCCGACGCCGCGCAGCTGGCTTCGCTGGCCGACGAGACGCCGGAGGGCCGCAGCATCGTCGTGCTGGCCAAGCAGAAGTACCAGCTGCGCGAACGCGACGTGGCGGCGCTGGGCGCCAGCTTCGTGCACTTCACCGCGCAGACGCGCATGAGCGGCGTCGACCTGCAGGGCCAGCGTGCCGTGCGCAAGGGCGCCGCCGATGCGATCCGCCGCCATGTCGAGGCGCTGGGCGGCAGCTTCCCGGCGTCACTGCAGACGACGGTCGACGACGTCGCACGGCGTGGCAGCACGCCGCTGGTGGTGGCCGACGGCACTAGGGTGCTCGGTGTGGTCGAGCTGAAGGACATCGTCAAGGGCGGCATCAAGGAGCGTTTCGCCGAACTGCGCCGCATGGGCATCAAGACGGTGATGGTGACCGGCGACAACCGCCTGACCGCCGCCGCCATCGCCGCCGAAGCCGGCGTCGACGACTTCCTCGCCGAGGCCACGCCCGAGGCCAAGCTCAAGCTGATCCGCGAGCACCAGGCCGCGGGCCGGCTGGTCGCGATGACGGGCGACGGCACCAACGACGCACCGGCGCTGGCGCAGGCCGACGTGGCGGTGGCAATGAACACCGGCACCCAGGCCGCCAAGGAGGCCGGCAACATGGTCGACCTCGACAGCAACCCGACCAAGCTGATCGAGATCGTCGAGACCGGCAAGCAGATGCTGATGACGCGCGGCTCGCTGACCACCTTCAGCATCGCCAACGACGTGGCGAAGTACTTCGCCATCATCCCGGCCGCTTTCGTGACGACCTATCCGCAGCTGTCGGCGCTGAACGTGATGCAGCTGGCCAGCCCGAACTCGGCCATCCTGTCGGCGGTGATCTTCAATGCCCTGATCATCGTGGTGCTGATCCCGCTGGCGCTCAAGGGCGTGGCCTACCGCGCCGTCGGTGCCGCTGCGCTGCTGCGCCGCAACCTGGCTCTGTATGGCCTGGGCGGCATGGTCGTGCCCTTCATCGGCATCAAGGCGATCGATCTGCTGCTCGCGGCCGCCGGCCTGGCCTGAACCGAGGAACACCATGTCCACCGTGAACACCCATCCCGCCGAGAACGCGGCACCCGAGGGCCTGCTTCGCCCGGCCATCGTGCTGTTCGTGCTGCTGTCCGTGATCACCGGCTTGGTGTACCCGCTGGCCGTGACCGGCGTGGCACAGCTGGCGATGCCGGCCGCCGCCAACGGCAGCCTGCTCATGCGCGAGGGCCAGCCCGTCGGCTCCACGCTGATCGGCCAGGCGTTCGCCGACCCGAAGCACTTCTGGGGCCGCCCGTCGGCTCCCGGTCCGAAGGGCTACGACGCCAGCTCTTCCGGCGGCTCCAACCTCGGCCCCACCAACCCGGCTCTGGCCGAGGCAGTGAAGGCTCGCATCGCCGCGTTGCGCGCCGTCGACCCCGGCAACACCGCGCCGGTGCCGGTGGACCTGGTCACGGCCTCCGCCAGCGGGCTGGACCCGCACATCAGCCGCGCCGCAGCGGACTACCAGGCCGCGCGTGTCGCCAGGGCCCGCGCCCTGCCCGAGGCCGACGTGCGCCGGCTCGTCGAACAGCACACCGAGGGCGTCTGGCTGGGCTTCCTGGGCGAGCCGCGCGTCAACGTGCTGGCTCTGAACCTGTCGCTGGGCGCGGCGAACCGCCGCTGAGCCGACGTGCCGATGAGCGACCTCTGGGGCACCCTCGCCGCGTTGGCCGCCATCATCGTGCCGCTGGCCCTGGCCTGGTGGCTGATCGGGCGCTCGGAGCGCCGGCGGCAGCGCGATCCCGGCAAGGAGCGTGGGAAGATGCCGGGTCGTCACTGAAGGGTCCAGCTCATGCTCATCAACTGCGTCGCCTACCAGGACGGCCGCAAGGTGGCCGACGTGGCCACCGAGCACATCAGCGAATGGGTGAAGAAGCCCGATTGCTTCGTGTGGGTGGCGTTGCGCGACGCCACCGATGCCGAACTGCACCAGATGCAGCACGAGTTCGGCCTGCACGAACTGGCCGTGGAGGACGCGCGCCACGGCCACCAGCGGCCCAAGATCGAGGAGTACGGCGAGACCGTCTTCGTCGTGCTCAAGCTGCTCGAGATGGAGCGGGGCGACGTGCACATCGGCGAAGTGGCGATCTTCGTCGGCGCCAATTTCGTGCTCTCGGTGCGCAACGGCAGCCAGCAGGGTTTCCTGGGCGTGCGCGAGCGCTGCGAGCGCGAGCCGCAGCTGCTGCGCCACGGTGCGGGCTTCGTCTTCTACGCGTTGATGGATGCCGTGGTGGACCGCTACTTCCCGTTGCTCGACGCCATCGAGACCGAACTCGACGACATCGAGGCGCAGATCTTCGAGCGGGGCGCGGCGCGCTGGAACATCGAGCGCCTGTACGCGCTCAAGCGCCGCGCCACCGTGCTGCGCCACGCCGTGGCGCCGCTGGTCGAGGTGGCCGGCAAGCTGCACGGCGGCCGCGTGCCGGCGGTGTGCGCGATGTCGCAGGAGTACTTCCGCGACGTGCACGACCACCTGGCGCGCATCAACGGTGCCATCGATGCGATCCGCGAGACCATCGGCACGGCGATCCAGGTCAACCTGTCGATGGTCACCATCGAAGAGTCGGAGACCACCAAGCGGCTGGCGGCCTGGGCGGCGATCTTCGCCGTGTCCACGGCACTGGCCGGAATCTGGGGCATGAACTTCGAACACATGCCCGAGCTGAAGTGGGCCTACGGCTATCCGCTGGCGCTGGGCCTGATCGCCAGCGCTGCCGGCACCTTGTACTGGCGCTTCCGGCGCACCGGCTGGCTGTGACGATGGCGGAGCGCGACGCCGGACGCCCCGACCCTGACGCGCTGCTGCAGCGGGTGCAGGAAGAGGAGGCGCGCGAGCGGCGCGGGCGCCTGAAGATCTTCTTCGGCGCCTCGGCCGGCGTCGGCAAGACCTACGCCATGCTGGCCGCCGCGCGCGCCGCGCAGGGGCAGGGCACGGCGCTGGTGATCGGCCTGGTCGAGACCCACGGGCGCGCCGAGACGGAGGCCATGGTGCGCGGCCTGCCCCGCCTGCCGCTGAAGAGCGTGCCCTACCGCGACCGCACGCTGCAGGAGTTCGACCTCGATGCCGCGCTGGCCTTCGGCGCCGGCCAGGCCGACGCGCTGGTGCTGCTCGACGAGCTGGCGCACAGCAATGCGCCCGGCTCACGCCACCCGAAGCGATGGCAGGACGTGGAGGAACTGCTCGACGCCGGCATCGACGTCTGGTCGACGATGAACGTGCAGCATCTGGAGAGCCTGAACGACATCGTCAGCGGCATCACCGGCATCCGCGTCTGGGAGACGGTGCCCGATCGCCTCTTCGACGAGGCCGACGAAGTGGTCGTCGTCGACCTGCCGCCCGACGAACTGCTCGCACGCCTGAAGGCCGGCAAGGTCTACCTCCCGCAGCAGGCCGAGCGTGCGGTGGCCAACTTCTTCCGCAAGGGCAACCTGCTGGCGCTGCGCGAACTCGCGCTGCGGCGCACCGCCGACCGCGTCGACGACGAGATGCAGGCCTACCGGCGGCAGAGCGCCGTGCAGTCCGTGTGGCCGAACCGCGAGTCGCTGCTGGCCTGTGTCGGGCCCGGCGAACACGGCGAGAAGGTCGTGCGCACCAGCGCCCGGCTGGCCGCGCAGCTCGACGTGCCCTGGCACGCGGTGCATGTCGAGACACCGGCCCTGCAGCGCCTGCCCGAGGGGCGCCGCGAGCACCCGCTGAGGGTGCTGAAGCTGGCGCAGGAGCTGGGCGCGAGCACCGCGGTACCGGCGGCGCCCGACGCGGCGGTGGCGCTGGTGCGCTATGCGCGCGAGCACAACCTGGTGCGCCTGGTGATCGGTCGGCACGAGCGGCGCTGGCCCTGGCAACGCTCGCTGGCCGATCGCATCGCCGCGCAGGCCGATGACCTCGACGTGTTGCAGGTCGCGCTTCCCGCCACCGGTCCGACATTGCCTGCGGCGCCAGTCGCCGCATCCGCCGCGCCGAGCTGGCCGTGGCAGGGCTACATCGCCGCCGTCGCCGTCTGCGCGCTGACCGCGCTGCTGTCCACGCCGCTGCTGGCGGTGCTGGAGCTGAGCAACATCGTCATGCTGTTCCTGCTCGCGGTGGTCGGCGTGGCGCTGGGTTACGGCCGCGGCCCGGCGGTGGTGGCGGCGGTGGTGGGCGTGGCGCTGTTCGACTTCTTCTTCGTGACGCCTCGCTTCTCGTTCGCCGTCAGCGACGTGCAGTACCTGGTGACGTTCGCAGTGATGCTCGTCGTCGCGCTGGTGATCGGGCAGCTGACGGCCGGCCTGAAGGTGCAGGCCGAGTCGGCCACGCAGCGCGAGCACCGGGTGCGCAGCCTCTACGAAATGGCCCGCGACCTGTCGGCGGCGCTGATGGCCGAGCAGGTCGCCGAGATCGGCGCGCGCTTCCTCGCGTCCGAGTTCGGCGCGAAGTCGACGCTGCTGGCGGCCGACGAGCACGACCGCCTGCAGGCACTGCCCGGCGGGACCGCCAACGTCGACATGGGCGTGGCGCAATGGGCCTTCGACCGCGGTGAGGCGGCCGGCCGCGGCACCGACACGCTGCCGGCCAGTGCCTGCCTGGTGCTGCCGCTGAAGGCACCGATGCGGCTGCGCGGCGTGCTCGCCCTGGAGCCCGGCGACACGCGGGTGCTCGGGCCGGAGCAACGGCGCCTGCTGGAAACCTGCGCCTCGCTGCTGGCGATCTCGCTGGAGCGCATCCACTACATCGGCGTGGCGCAGACGAGCATGGTGCAGATCGAGTCGGAGCGGCTGCGCAACTCGCTGCTGTCGGCCATCTCGCACGACCTGCGCACGCCGCTGGCCGCGCTGGTCGGCCTGGCCGAAACGCTGGGCCTGGGCCAGCCGCCAGCGAGCGAGGAACAGCGTGCGGTGGCCGAGTCGATCCGCGTTTCGGCGCTGCGCATGAACGCCCTGGTCGGCAACCTGCTGGACATGGCGCGGCTGGAGGCCGGCGCGGTGCAGCTGAACCGCGCCTGGCAGCCGCTGGAAGAAGTGGTGGGCAGTGCGCTGGCTGCCTGCGCTCCGTCGCTGGCAGGGCGAGCGATCGAAGTGAAACTGGCTGACGACCTGCCGCTGCTCGACCTGGACGCCGTGCTGTTCGAGCGTGTGCTCGTCAACCTGCTCGAGAACGCGGCCAAGTACACACCACCAGGCAGCGCCATCGAGATCGGCGCGCGCCCGGTGGGTGACCAGGTGCTGTTCACGGTCGACGACCACGGGCCTGGGCTGCCCCGCGGCCGCGAGGAGGCGATCTTCGAGAAGTTCGAGCGCGGTGCGAGGGAGAGTGCGACCCCTGGCGTCGGCCTCGGGCTGGCGATCTGCCGGGCCATCGTGCACGCGCACGGCGGCAGCATCCGCGGCGAGAACCGCGAGCGCGACGGGGCGGTCGCCGGCGCGCGCTTCACGATCACGCTGCCGCAGGGCCAGCCGCCGCAGGACGATGGCGGCGACGCGGCGCTGAGCCTGGGATGATGCGCGCATGACCGAGCCGCGCGCCCGCATCCTGATCGTCGAGGACGAGGCGGAGATCCGCCGCTTCGTGCGCTTGTCGCTGGAGGCCGAGGGCCACGAAGTTCACGAGGCCGACGGCGTGAAGCGCGGCCTGATCGAGGCCGGCACGCGCCGGCCCGACCTGGTGGTGCTCGACCTGGGCCTGCCCGACGGTGATGGCGTGGACCTGATCCGCGACCTGCGCCAGTGGTCGGCCGTGCCCGTCATCGTGCTGTCGGCACGTGGCGGCGAGTCGGACAAGATCTCGGCGCTGGATGCCGGCGCCGACGACTATCTGGTCAAGCCCTTCGGTGCCGGCGAACTGATGGCGCGGGTGCGGGCACAGCTGCGCCGCCACCAGCAGCAGACGGCCACGGGCGAGACGACGATAGCCTTCGGCGATGTCCGCGTCGACCTCGTGCGCCGCGTCGTCGAACGCCAGGGCGAGCCGCTGCACCTCACGCCCATCGAATACAAGCTGCTCACGCACCTGGCCTCGCAGCCGGACCGGGTCATCACCCACCAGCAACTGCTCAAGGCGGTGTGGGGCCCTGGGCACGCCGCCGACACGCATTACGTGCGCGTGCACATGGCCAACCTGCGCAAGAAGGTGGAGGCCCGGCCGTCGATGCCGGCGCACCTGCTCACCGAGGCCGGCATCGGCTACCGCTTCGTGCGCTGAGCGGCGAGCAGTTCGGCCTCGCGCGGCACGCTGATCGCGTGCGGGCTGCGCGCCGCCGGGCCCTCGGGCGACTGCGCCCAGGCCAGCGTGTCGCGCACCGTGTCGGCCAGCGGCCGCGTGCGCAGGCCGGCGGCGCGGGCGCGCGTATTGCGGCCGAGCAGCATGCCGCCGAAGGCCGGATCGTGTTCCGGAATCCACAGCGGCAGTTCGCTCCAGGGTTCGACCTTCGCGTCGACGAGCCCGTGGTCGTCGATCCAGGTGAAGTGCGCATCGCTGCCCGAGACGCTGCGGCAGCACGTGAGCAGTTCGTGCATCGGCATGCTGTCGCCGATGGCGTTGAAGGTGCCGGTGATGCCCTGCTCGACGAGCTGCAGGCACCAGGCGGCGAGATCGCGCACGTCGATGAACTGCACCGGCCGCTCGGGCCGTCCGGGGGCGAGCACCTCGCCGCCCAGCGCCACGCGCAGCGGCCAGTGGGTGAAGCGGCCGGTCGGGTCGTGCGGGCCGACGATGAGGCCGGGGCGGACGATGACGGCGCGGTCGGGGCGTGCGGCGAGAAGCGCGGCCTCCGCACGCGCTTTCTGCTCGCCGTAGCCGCTGTCGCCGGTGAGCAGCGGCGCGTCTTCGTCGTGCGCCACGCCGGGCGGGAAGGCGGCGACCACCGAGATGCTGGAGACGAACAGGTAGCGCGGCACCGCGGCCAGCGCCGCCGTGCTGCGCGCCAGTTGCGCATCGGTGTAGCCGCTGCAGTCGATCACCGCGTCGAACTGCAGTCCATCGAGCGCCGAGAGATCGCCGTCGCGATCGCCGATCAGCGCGCGTGCGGCCGGGAACAGCCCCACACCGCGCCGCCCGCGGTGCAGCAGCGTGACCTCGTGCCCGGCCGCCAGCGCCTGCGCGACCACATGGCGCCCGAGGAACACCGTGCCGCCGAGCACCAGCAGCTTCATGCCGTGGCCAGATGCCGCCGCCGCGCGCCCCACAAGAGCAGCAGCACGATGCCCAGGTTGAGCAGGTTCCAGGCGATGCCGTTGACGAAGGCGGCGTGGTACGAGCCGGTGAGGTCGAACACCTTGCCCGACATCCACCCGCCCAGCGCCATGCCGAACAGCGTGCACATCAGGATGGTGCCGACACGCGCGCCGGCCTCGGCGGGCGGAAAGTGCTCGCGCACGATGATCGCGTAGCTCGGCACGATGCCACCCTGGAACAGGCCGAACAGCGCCGAGATCACGTACAGCGGCACCAGGCCGTCGAAGGGCAGGAACAGCAGCAGTGCGACGCCTTGCAGCACCGAGCCGAGCAGCAGCGTGCGCACGCCGCCGATGCGGTCGCAGATGAGGCCGGAGATGAGCCGGCTGGCGATGCCGCAGGCGAGCATCAGCGAGAGCATCTGCGCGCCCTGCGCGGCGCCGTAGCCGAGGTCGGTGCAGTAGGCGACGATGTGCACCTGCGGCATCGACATCGCCACGCAGCAGGCCACGCCGGCCACGCACAGCAGCGCCTGCGCCTGGTTCATCGAGAAGCCGAAGGGGCGGTCGGAAGGCTGCGCCGATGCACCCCCCCGCGTGACGCCGGCCACCGCCGCGGGGGGCCGTGCTCGCAGTGCCAGCGCCAGCACCGGCATGGCCACGGCACTGACGATGGCGAGCATCGTGTAGGCGCCGCGCCAGCCGGCGGTGTCGACGAAGTGCTGCACGATCGGCGGCCAGATCGCGCCGGCCACGTAGTTGCCGCTGGCGCAGATGGCCACCGCGATGCCGCGGCGGCGCACGAACCACAGCGAGGTGTCGGCGACCAGCGGCGCGAAGGTGGCCGAGCTGCCGAGGAAGCCGAGCAGCAGCCCGGACACGATCGCGAAGCCGAGGATGCTGCTGGCCTGCGCGGCGAGCGCGAAGCCGCTGGCCAGGCCGGCCGAGCCGATCAGCACCGGCACCATCACGCCGAAGCGGTCGGCCAGCTTGCCCATCAGCACGCCGCCCAGGCCGAAGCCGACCATCAGCAGCGTGTAGGGCAGCGAGGCGTCGGCGCGTGCCACGCCGAACTCGGCCTGCACCGCCGGCAGCACCACGGCGACGACGTACATCGCCGCCGAACCGACGGTCATCAGGCCCAGCGTGGCGGCCAGGCGCAGCCAGGCATAGCGGGAATCGGCCGTGTGCTCAGACATGCAGCGCGGAGGGCAGGTCGCGGGGCGCCTCGCGCTGCGGCGAGCGTTCGGCCAGCCGCTTGACGATCTGGCCCAGGCGCTTCATCGCGGCCTCGGTCTGCGCGGTGAAGGGCTCGCCATACTGCAGGCGGATGAAATGATCGAAGCGCCGCGTGGTCGAGAAGGCGGCGCCCGGGCCGACGCCGATGTGCTCCAGCCGCGCCAGCGCGAACACCTCGCGCGAGTCGACGTGCCGGGGCATCTCGATCCACAGCATCATGCCGCCCTGCGGCAGGATCATGCGGCAGCCCATCGGGAAGTGCCGAGCCACCGCATCGACCATATGGTGCATCTGCGTCTTCAGCGCCGCGCGCAGGCGGCGCAGGTGGTGGTCGTAGCCGCCGTCGCGGATGAACTGCGCCAGCACCTCCTGCGTCAGCATCGGGCAGGCCACCGAGGTGCGGAACTTCAGCGCCTGCGTCTTCAGGAAATGCCGGCCCGGCGCCACCCAGCCGATGCGGTAGCCGGGCGCCACGGTCTTGGTGAAGGCCGAGCACAGGATCACGTCGGCCTTCTCTGGCAAGTCCGCGTCAAAGCCCTTGAGCACCGGCGGGCGCTGCTCGCCGAAGTAGAGCTCGCCGTAGATGTCGCTCTCGATCAGCGTGATGCCGCGCTCGGCCGTCAGCTTGACCAGCTCGCGCTTGCGCTCCACCGGCATCAGGCTGCCCATCGGGTTGGGAAAGTTGGGCAGCAGCACGCAGGCCTTCACTGCGCCCGGCGTGCGGGTGGCGAACTCCAGCGCCTCCAGCGAGATGCCGTCGCGCGGATGGGTCGGGATCTCCAGCGCGCGCATGCCCAGGCTTTCGATCACCTGAAGCAGGTGGAAGTAGGTCGGCGACTCCAGCACGATGGTGTCGCCGGCACTCGCCACCGAACGCAGCGCAAGGTAGACGGCTTCGAGGCCGCCGTTGGTGATGACGATCTCCTCGGGCCGCAACTGCACGCCGGAGCTCACCGCGCGGCGCGCGATCTCCTGGCGCAGCGCGGCGCTGCCTTCCATCTGGCAGCGCGAGGCGTATTCGGGGTGGCGCCGGTTCACGCCGGCCAGCAGGTGCTGCAGCTTGGCCTCGGGCAGCAGCGATCGCGCCGGCTGCGCGTGGAAGGAGGGCACGGCCAGCGGGTCGTTGACGATCCACAGGAACTCCTGCAGCACCTGGTCCATGTTGACCAGCGAGGGCGCCTCCATGCGCAGGTCGAGCATCGGCTCGGGCAGGGCATGCGCACGCGGCGCGACGTAGTAGCCCGACTTCGGCCGTGCCTCGACCACGCCGCGGTTCTCGAGGCTGCGGTAGACCTGCAGCGCGGTGCTCATGCTCACGCCGTGCTGCTGGGCGAGCTGGCGCACCGAGGGCAGACGTGCGCCGGCGGCCATGGCGCCGCTGGCGATCGCCGCCTCGATCTGGGCGGCGATGCGCTGGTACAGGGGGCCGGAAGACCCGGTGGCGGCGTCCATGCGGCCCATTGTGAACCGCGGTGGGCTGAACGTACCGGTACAGAGGTGGCCATCTGCCGCCAGTACAGAGCGCCACTGCGCCGGCTGTACCGGTGCACTTTGGTCAGCGCTGAGTCTGTCGCCGAACGCTGTCTGTTCCGACACTGGCCTGCCCTTCTTCACCGGGAACGCACCATGCTCCAGCTCCAGACCCCCCTCGTGCTGCAACTCTCCGACGGCCAGCTGCTGCGCTGGACGCAGGCCGTGGCGGTGACGCTGCGCGTGATCGCCGGGCGCGTGTGGGTGACGCGGCCGGGTGACCTCGACGATCACTTTCTCGACGCCGGTGATCAGCTGCGGCTCGACGCCCGCTCGCGCGCGCTGATCGGCGCCGAGGGCGAGGCGAAGCTCGCCGTCGACGCGGCGTGAACGCAGGCTCTCAGGCCGGCACCGTCTCGGCGCCGACGAGTTCCAGCGCAGCGCGCGCGATGCCGTCGGCCTGCGGCAGCGCCGCCTGCTCCAGCATCCACGACGAGGGCGCGGGTGCGTCCGGCCCGGTGATGCGGCGGATCGGCGACTTCAGCGCGGCGAAGGCCTTCTCACCGACGATCGCTGCCACCTCGGCGCCGACGCCGCAGGGCGCCGCCGCTTCGTGCACCACGATCAGCCGGCCGGTCTTGCGCACCGAGCGCAGGATCGTCGACTCGTCGAGCGGCTTGAGCGTGCGCAGGTCGATCACCTCGGCGTCGATGCCGCGCTGCGCGAGCTGATCGGCGGCGGCCAGGCAGGTCGTCACGCTCTTCGAGTACGACACCAGCGTGACATCGCGGCCCGCGCGCGGCACGGCGGCCTGTCCGAGCGGCACGACGTGTTCGCCCTCCGGCACCGGGCCCGGCGTGTGGCCCACCGTCATGTCCATGAAGAACAGCACCGGGTTGGGGTCGCGGATGGCGCTCTTCAGCAGGCCCTTGTAGTCGGCCGTGCTGTGCGGCATCACCACCTTCAGGCCCGGCGCGTGCACGAACATCGCCTCCAGGTTGTGGTTGTGCTGGCCGCCCACGGTCCAGCCCGCGCCGGTGCGCGCCAGCACGACCATCGGGAACTCGAACTGCCCGCCCGACAGGTAGCGCAGCTTGCCGGCGCTGTTCATGATCGCGTCCATCGACAGCGTGAGGAAGGGCGCGAACAGCAGGTCGATGACGGGGCGCAGGCCCATCGCGGCCGCACCCGCGGCGGCGCCGGCGATGATGCCCTCGGCCAGCGGTGTGTTGCGCACGCGCTGCGTGCCGAATTCGGCGAGCAGGTCGCGGCGGTTCGTCGCGACGCCCTCGCCGAAGGTCAGCACGCGCAGGTCGCGGCGCATCTCCTCGGCCAGGGCCTGGCCGACGGCATCGTTGACAGTGATGGTTTGCATGATGATGTCCTCTCGGGTTCAGGCGTAGACGTCGGTGAGCAGTTCGCGGGCATCGGGCCAGGGGGAGTTCTGCGCGAAGGCGAAGGCGGCCGCGACGCTGTCGGCCACGCGCTGCTGCAGGTGCGCGAGTTCGCCCGGCGCGAGTTCGCCGGCAGCCAGCAGGCGGTCACGCTGCAGCGCGATCGGATCGCGGGCCTTCCAGCGCGCCAGTTCCTCCTTGTCGACGTAGGCCTGGTCGTCGGGCTCGTAGTGGCCGCGCGTGCGGTAGGTGATCAGCTCCAGGAAGTAGGGCGTGCCGGTCGAGCGCACGTGCTCAGCGGCGGCGAGCGCGGCGGCAAACACCGCCTCGACGTCGTTGCCGTCGACGCTGACCGCCGGCAGGCCGTGCGACGCTGCCCAGGGCCGCACCTGCTCGTGCGGCATGGTCTCGTCGCGGCGCACGAATGCCTGCCACTGGTTGTTCTCGCAGACGTAGAGCACGGGCAGCTGCCAGGTCACGGCGAGGTTGATCGACTCGTGGAAGATGCCCTCGCAGGCCGCGCCGTCGCCGAAGAAGACGGCGGTGATGCCGCCGGGCTCGGTGCCCTCGTTGGGCACGGTCGCCCCCATCTTCTGCGCCAGCGCGACGCCGGGCGCGAGCGACAGTTCGCCGCCGACGATGGTGGAGGTGAGCACCACGCCGAGCTCCTTGGCGCTGACGTGCAGCGAGCCGCTCTTGCCACGGCAGTAGCCGTCGGCGCGGCCCATCACCTCGGCCATCAGCCGGCCGGGATCGGCGCCGCGGGCCAGCAGGTGGCCGGCGCTGCGATGGTTGGTGAGGATGCGGTCGCGTGGCTGCAGCGCGCGCACCACGCCGACGGCGGCGGCCTCCTGGCCGACGGCGGTGCAGGTGCCCGGCGAGCCGCCGGCGTTGGCGGCGAGCCGCTCTTCGTGGGCGCGGATCAGCATCATGGTTTCGAGCATCGAGATGCGGCTGGGCTGGGACATGGCGGGCCTCGGGGTGGATCGATGAGCCGAATTCTCGGGATCGGCACGGCCCGGCTCATCGCCCGAAGGAGCCAATCGACCGCGCTCGGCGGGCCATGGCCCGCGGCCGGCCCGCTTCAGCGGCGGCACTGCTCCCGCAGTGCGGCGGCGGCAAGGAAGGGCAGGCTCAGCAGGCCCATGCCGCCGCCCAGGTACTCGCCCTTCAGGCAGTCGCCGCGCGCGCTCTTCTGCACCTCGGCGCCCAGGCGCTCGTCGGGCGCGAGCGGCGCGGGCCCGATGCGCCCGGCCCGCGCGGCCAGGCCGGGATCGAGGGCGCTGGCACGCAGGGCGCGGCGCGTGGCTTCGCTGTCGAGCAAGGGCTCGGTGGCGGCGGGTTCCACGGTTGCCGCCTGCGAGGCCGCGGCGTCGGGGGCGATGGTGATGGTGATGGCCTGCGGAGCGATGGCCTCTGGTCGCAAACCCTCGGCGCGCGGCGCGGCCTGCATGCGGCGAGATGCTTCGCGCGCGGGTCGGGCCATCGGGGCGTCCGCAGGGCGCTGCGGTGCCGCGGGCGGCGCGGCGGCGATCAGGCGCACGCTGATGCGCGGCGGCGCCGCGTGGCCCGGCCAGCGCACGGCGTCTTGCGTCCAGGCGATCAACAGCACCAGGTGCGCGGCCACGACGATGGCTGCCGCGACCATGCGGCTGCGCGAGGGACGCTGCATCACGCGTCGGGCGGGTCGTCCGGCCCCGGCCGGAACTCGAGCAGATCACCGGGCTGGCATTCGAGCACCTCGCAGATGCGCGCCAGCGTGTCGAAGCGGACGCCGCGCACCTTGCCCGACTTGAGCAGGGAGATGTTCTGCTCGGTGATGCCCACGCGCTCGGCAAGTTCGCGCGAGCGCATCTTCCGGCGGGCGAGCATCACATCGAGGTTGACGACGATAGGCATGTCAGTGATTCACTGCGCTGCGCGCGACCCGCAACGCATGAAACGTGGCTGCGTGCAGCGACTGCCATCGGCCCTTTGCTGACGTTCGCTCGTGCAGGGTTCGCGCATCGCGGCAGGCGCTGCCCGCGGGGGGCTCATGCTGTGGCGGTCGGCGCTGTGCGCCGACTCCACTGCGATGCTCGCGCCAGGGTCGTGCCGCAGAACTCACTCCGTTCGCTGCGCTCACTGCGTTCAAACAGCCGCGGCAAGTCAGTTCACGAAGCGCGCTCTCGCGCGCCGACCCTGACGCTGCGCTTCTCGTCGCCACAGAAATCGCCCCCCACGGGCAGCGCCTGCCGCGAAGTCCACCGGTGGTTCTGCTCGCCTTGCGTGCCACCGCTGGTTCAGCAAAGGCACGCCCGGGCAGGCGTAGGCGCGCCTCTGAGGTGCCGAGAAGCGCAGGGCTCGTGGCCGCGCGCGCAGCGCGCATCGTCTTCTGACTTGTCGACGCTGTCCGAACGCAGCGACCGCAGGTCGCGGAGTGAGTTCGGCGACGGGGCCGCGAGACCGAGCATCGCAGGGGAGTCGGCGCAACGCGCCGACCGCCGAGGCGAAGCGACGCAGCCTGCCCGGGCGTGCCTTTGCCGCGCCCAACGCAACCCGCACAACAGACTTCGAAAGTCAGCAGAGGGCCGCGAGCCGCCGCGCCAACTCCACGTATACCGGCCATCCACGAGACTCGTTTCATCCCGGCGCTACTCCATGATCAGACGAACGACTCGTTTTCTTCGGCCACGCGCACGGCTTCCGCCATCACCGTGGCGATGGCGATCAACACGGCGGCGAGCAGCACTGCCATGTAGTCGTTCCACGAGAAGCCCACGACCAGCATGCGTCGCCCCGGCGGGTTGCCCAGCGTCAGCGCCACCGAGGTGGCGGCACGCACCAGCGGCGCGAGCAGCGCGGTGCCCAGCAGTGCCCAGGCGAAATGGCGCAGGTGCGCCAGCGCCGCGCGGCCGAACACACGGCCGGCGGAGTATTCGGTGAACAGGCGCCACAGCTGCCACAGCGCATACAGGCCGAGCGACACCGGCAACAGCGACAGCGCGCCGCCGAGCCACTGCGCGCGCGCGTCGATGCTCATCTCCTTGACGCCGACCATCGACGGCGCGAGGCTTTCGATCGCCTCTGGCGAGGCCCAGAACCACAGCGGCACGGCGATCAGCGACAAAGCGCCCAGCACGCACAGCGCACGCACGATCAGGACGATGCGGCCCAGTGAAGCGGGCAGCGGGCGGGGGGAGGCTGAAGGGGGCATGTGAGGCTCCGTACTTGCTGCAGTACGGCTAAAGTTTACTGTAAAACAATAAACTTTAGTGAAAGCCCCGACGAGTGATCACACGCGCAGCAAAGCGCGGAAGCCCCGTGCGGCGTAGTAGGACTGCGCCCCGTTGTGATAGACGAACACGCGGCCGTAACGCCGGTCGCAGAAGAGGGCGCCGCCGAGTGAGCGAACGTCATCGGGCGTCGCGATCCAGCTCGAGGTCTTGAGGTCGAACTCGCCGAGTTGCTGCAAGGCGCGGTACTGCGCCTCCGACAGCAACTCGACGCCCATCGCCAGCGCCATGCCGGCGGCGCTGCCCGCAGGCTTGTTCTCCTTGCGCGCGTGCAGCGCGTTGTCGTCGAAGCACAGGCTGCGGCGCTCGCTCGGGCTTTCGGCGGCGCAGTCGCAGAAGAGCAGCTCGCCGGTGACGGCATCCCTGCCGATCACGTCCGGCTCACCGCCCGAGGCCTCCATCGCGGCAAGCACCTTCAGTGCGGCGGGCGCAGCCGCGAGCCGCGGCTGCACCTCTGCCCAGGCCATGCCCGGGTGGCGATGCGCGTGCTTCTCGAAGCGGCTCTTGAGCGAGCCCAACAGTTGATCGGCTTGCGGAGTCTTCATGGCGATGCAGTCACTTTCAGCGAGGCGGGGCCATGCCCGGGCGATGGCTTGCGTGCGATCACCGTGACGAAGGACTTCGTGGTGTCGTTGGCGGCCGGGAAATCCTGGTACTCGCTGCGCAGGATCTGCCAGCCCGCGAAGCGCTTGTGCATCTCGTCGCGCGAGAACAGGCAGTGGCCCGATGGATCGAACATGCCCAGGTAGGTGGTGCCTTCGACGAGCACGTTGACGATGGCCACGCCCCCCGGCCGCACGTGATCCTGCAACTGCTGCAATTGCGCGAAGGCCGTCGGGCAATCGAAGAACATCAGCAGCCCGATGCAGGCCACGGCGTCGAACTGATCCTGCAGCTCATGGCGCCGCAGGTCGGCTTCGGCCGCGGTGATGGTCAGCGCTTCGGCCCGGGCGACCTGGCGCAGGTGCTCGATGGCGGTGCGGCTCGCATCGAGCGCGAGCACGCTGCAGCCCCGGCGGGCGGCCGCCAGGGCCAGCTGGCCGAGCCCGCAGCCGTAGTCGAGCACGGCGCCCTGCAGGTAGGGCAGCGCCTGCTGCTCGAAGGGGTTGAGGCCCGCTTCCGCCTCGAGCACCTGGCGCTGGAACTGCGTTTCGAAGAAGTGGATGCTGGCGGTGGAGTCCATGGTGTCGACGCGATGGGGCGGCCCGTTCTCATGCCTCGCCGCGCGTTGCCGTGCGCTTCGAGTACCAGGCGTGGATGAGGCCGGCCTGGAAGAACTGCACCGGCGTGTCGAAGCCGCCGCATCGGATGATCGCCTCCACCTCGGCCGGCGGCAACACCCCGACATCGCGCTCGTAGGCTTCACGCAGACGCTGCAGCGCCTCCGTCGACGGCTCCGCGGTGGCCATGGTGCGGAACCAGACCTCGAGAAGGTTCTGTTGAGCCGCCGAAGTCAGGTCGGACGCGAGGTCGGAACTGGCCAGCAGACCCCCCGGCCGAAGGCGTTCGGCGATGGCGCGGAAGAAGGCGGAGCGTTCCTGCCGGTTCAGGATGAACTGCGAGACGAGGAAGCTGGTGGCCGCGTCGAAGGGCTGGTCCGCGGGCAGCGAATCGAGATAGCCCTCGTGAAAGCCGCAGCGCTGCGCGTAGCCCTG